>Ga0081455_10003178_pt1 | contig 19066 bp, 19 predicted proteins | sample TabmetS3T2R1_FD_70207 | JGI IMG/M metagenome (GOLD analysis project Ga0081455, IMG submission 70207) | Tabebuia heterophylla rhizosphere microbial communities from the University of Puerto Rico - S3T2R1 | ecosystem: Host-associated > Plants > Roots > Rhizosphere ... | reverse complement strand
AAGAAAGAGCAAAACAGATGACTAACGAGTCTGGTAAACACGATGGGCGAACGGATTTCGATTTTCTCATTGGCAGTTGGAACATCCAGCACCGCCGACTGAAAGAGCGGCTTAACGGATGCACAGAATGGGAAGAATTCGGAGGCACCGTTACGGCCCGGCACATTCTGGGCGGTCTTGGTAACATCGACGAGCTGACGATGAATCGCGCGTCCGGCCAAGTTCACGCGGTGACGGTGCGTCTTTATAATCCGGTGAGCGATGAGTGGAGCATCTATTGGGCGACCGATAGCCATCCTGGAAGAATGGACGTACCGATGGTAGGCAGGTTCAATGGTCCGCGCGGCGAGTTTTTCTCGCAGGAACTGTTTGAAGGCCGGCATATTTTCAGCCGGTTCATTTGGATGGCGGACAATCCAGACGTGTGCCACTGGGAACAGGCATTTTCCGCCGACGGCGGGAAGACCTGGGAAACCAATTGGACTATGGCGTTCACCCGGCAGCGGTAAACGCCATTGTTAGTCTGTTGAACAGGAGCGCTATTTTGCCATTTACTCGTGCGATTCCCGCTTGCCCTTGTGCTGCTTCTTTTTCGCAAGCGCGAGTCGGTCGTTTTTCTTTCGGCGTCTGGCCCGTCTCCTGGCGTTGTCTCTGCCTTTGCTGTTTCCCATAACCGGTAAGACTTACCCAGTCGCGCCTTCGCGTCACCTTGTAGTTTCAGTGAAAACGAATCGAAGCTTACGGATGTCCCGTTGAGCGAAACCGGGGCCGGCGTCTGCGTTCGCCTGAGGAAGGCTGCGTTCGAAGCGGCGGCTGCGCTTGAGTGTCCAAAACTTTAGCCATCTCGAACGTCCGAAAAAGCGGGGCCAGATCGATCACGTTGTTGGCCGCAGATCGCAGCATGTTTCCGAGATTTGCAGCGACTGATGCCACTTCCACGCGGATCCCGTGTCTGCGGAGCTTGATTGCGAGGTAAGCGAAATCCGCGTCGCCAGTCACGAGAATCACAACGTCAGGCCGCATCTCGATGGAAAGCTCAAGCGCGTCGATCGCCATCATCACGTCCACGTTCGCCTTGTAATGACCTTCTTCGGCTGGCGCGCCATCCTTGGTCACGACCAAAAAACCGTTGGAGCGAAGCCAATGGACAAACTTGTTTTTCCTGTCGCGCTCGTCCTGCCACGTTGGAATCGCCGGCGGCAATCCGGCATAAACCACCATCTCGATCAGGTCGCGTCCAGTCTCCGGGCCGGCTAGAAAATTGCGGAGCCTTAACCAGTCCAGTCCGCGCCCGGCGGTCCGCACAGAGCTTCCCACATTGGATTCATCCACCAGCACCAGCACTCGGGGCCGAGCGTGAGTCTCTGGATTTTTCTTTGGCATCTGGCCGATTTTTTTATCTGCTGCGAGCTAGACCCGGCGGACTGCGTTTCCTCCAAAAATAATCGCTAGCGCAAGAAGGATAACTGCCACCGGCACAAGCGGCGCACCAGTCAGATAAGTGGCTAAGACTAAAATGATCGCGATGACGGCGAGAATTGTTCCAAGGCTGTAGTTCATAGTTTTATCGTGGGTTTTGCGGATGCTACCGTGTCAGGGTCGTTTGGAGCAAGATTCTTGAACAGCTATTGGAATTCGTAGTCTGTTCGGTTCCCGTCGCGACCGGTGAGCTGTGTTCAGCAACTTCACAGAGATCGTTGGGTTCAATCGGCGAAACAACAGAAGGGATCTCCGATCATGGCGAAGAAAATTATTCTCATAATTCCAATGGTCCTCGCATTCGGGTTTGCGTTTGCTCAACGCTTGAACGCCGGGACTGAAATGATTGAACCTTACTCGGCTCCCGCGCCGAGTTATCATTACGCGCCGGCGCCGCGTCCGGTCTATTACGCTCCTCCTCCACCGGTGAGCGTTGTCGTTTACCCGAGGATTGGTTATTTTGGGCCGCGGTTCGGGTTTTACGGTGCGCATCGGTTCTACGGTCGACACGGTTACTGGCATTCTCGTCACCACTGGCGCTGATCAACTAAGCTGCTGGCGGGCCCTGCGACACACGCGAAGGCAGACAGCCGTTGCTGCAAGTCAGCCGCCGTTGCGGCTCCAAAGTTTGCTCGCTGGCAATTCTAGCGACGGGCTTCTTCGCCGGGTTTATTGGCCCGCACATGTTTTCGCTTTTCCCCGACCATATTTGTTTCCAGCGCGAAATAGAGATCAACGGTTCAAAGTGCGAAAATGGCTACCAGCGTGGTCAGTAAGAAGGTTCGGTTGATTCTCAATGGCAAAGCGGAAGGGAACCAGGCTCTGCGTGCCGCAATTGTGCGTCAACGCGCAGCCGGACATCGGATCAAGATAGTTGTGACCAAGAAAGACGGGGACGCCAGGCGCCTTGCGACGGAAGCAGAGGGCGCGGATTTACTGATTGCAGCCGGTGGAGACGGTACACTAAACGAAGTAGTTCATGGTCTGATGAATCTTTCCAAAACCGTCAGGCCTGCCCTGGGAGTGATTCCACTGGGGACCGCAAATGATTTCGCTACCGCATGCAGTATTCCGCGTGATCCGGAGCAGGCGCTGGCCATTTGTATGGAAAGCCGGCGGATACCGATCGACGTCGGCAAGGCCAACGAACATTGGTTTCTGAACGCAGCCAGCGTTGGCTTCGGCGCCGAGGTGACAGCGACCACTCCGCCGGAGCTTAAACGTTTGTTTGGTCAGGCGGCGTACACGATGATGGGTGCAATCCTGGCGACGAACGTCCATCATTATCGTGGAAAGCTGGTTTTGCCAGATCGTGAAATCGTTGGCAGCGGCCCGGTAGCAATCGTCGGTAATGGGCGTCAGGCCGGTGGCGGCCTTCAAGTCGCGCCGCGCGCGCGCATCGATGACGGCTTGCTCGATGTGCTTATCGTTCGTCAGATCCCGGCAAAAGCGTTACTCACTGCTGCGCGAGAATTGCAAGAGCTTTCCCCGGACGGCGAGTATATCTCCTACTGGCAAACGCCATGGGCCGAGGTTTATCCCGAAGAAGAGATTCCGGTTAGTCTCGACGGCGAAGCGGTACGGTTTTCGAGTGTTCGATATGAAGCCGTACCTAAAGCGATCCGGCTGGTTGTTCCGCCGAACTGTCCATTACTGTCATCAACCAGCTGATCACCCGCAGCGACTGTCACCGGCTACAGCATTTGCTCGCGATTTGAAACTCGCTCCCGTCCCCGATCGCTCGCCGCTACCCGTCGCGGCTTTACCTTCCATTTCGCTGATCCCATCAGCTCTATTCTTGGATTGTAAACGCGAGCACCTTTCGTCACGATAGACATCAGATGCTCTGGCAGGGACGAAGAGAAAGCGAGAACGTTGAAGATGCTCGCGGATCCGGCGGCGGTGGCCGACGACTTGTTGTAGGCGGCGGAATTGGCACTCTCGTTCTCGTAATTATTTATCTACTCCTCGGTGGCGATCCTCAGGCGCTTTTTGATTCGCAGCAGGGAGCGCAATTGTCGCAACCTGCGCAGTTCGACACTCAAGCGCCGCACGACGACGCGTCGAAATTCGTGGGCGTCGTTCTGGCCGATACCGAAGACGCCTGGCACGCAATCTTCCGGCAAATGGGCCGGGAGTATCAGGAACCAAAGCTCGTTCTTTTCACCGACCAGATTCGGTCCGGCTGCGGCTTTGCCAGCGGGGCGACTGGTCCCTTTTATTGCCCGGAAGATCGACGCGTTTATATCGATCTCGGTTTTTACCAGTTACTTCAACAAAAACTGGGTGCCGGAGGCGATTTTGCAGAAGCCTACGTGATCGCACATGAAGTTGGACATCACGTGCAGAATCTTCTCGGTATTACCGATCGCGTGGAGGCAATGCGCGGACGGGTCAGTGAAGCGGAATACAATCAGCTTTCTGTCCGGCTCGAATTGCAGGCCGATTTTCTGGCCGGCGTTTGGGCGCGTTATGCGGACAAGGTCAAAGGCGTTGTTCAAGCCGGAGACATCGAAGAAGCGGTGCGTGCGGCCGGCGCGGTTGGCGATGACAGACTCCAATATAGATCGCGCGGTTACGTCGTTCCCGATTCGTTTACGCACGGCACTTCCGAACAACGCGTTCGCTGGTTTCGCCGCGGCTACGAAACCGGCGATCTTAGCCAGGGCGACACGTTTAACACGCGCGAATTGTAATCCGGAACGATCGGGAAAAATTGCTGCAGGTGCTGCTGTAGCCATTGGCTCTGACTGCAGCTCTCCCTACCGTTGCAGAAAAATCTGCATATTCTGAAAATCAAAAGTCACACTGTACGGCTTGAGAAAATCGTGACCGATCATGCCGGCGAGATAAAAGCCAAACATGTTTTCCCACGGGAATGGCCCATCGTATAGACCAGGGACGTTTTCTTCCTTTATATCGCCGAAGGAAAGTTGATGCACCGTATACGGTACGATTTTCAATTTGCCGCCACCGCCGGCACCTTCCTGAGCTTTGCTTTCGTCAAGCTTGATTCCAGCTTGCTTAATAACCGACTCCGCGAGTTTAGCACCGGCACCCATAAGGCCTGAGTCAACGAACAGAAGCGTAGGCGGAAGTGTTTCCACGCGACCCCAGCCCACCATAAAATGGTCGCTTGCCATCCAGATAGGCACAGCAACTCTGTTGCCTGGTGACTTTTTGAATTCTTCGAGATTTTTGGCGTCTTTTCGGCGCAGCACCAGTTCGCCACCCGGATAATCCATCGTTGTCAGGAAATGGTAAAACAGCGTGGTTCCGATAATTCCATCGATTTGTTTCACACCGAATCCCTCTGAAAGTTGGCGTAACGGCAACATTACCGCCGGCAGGTTCTTGATGGTCCAGTCGCCGACAGTCAGTGAGTCGATCCGCCCCTGCATTACTTCCGCGTGCTGACCGCCAGAAAAGGTGCCTCGCACCGCACCAAATTGCGGAACACCAAGCTCCTTTGCGAACTCGCTGTCGAGGGCAACTTCCGAGCCCCCGGTATCGATAAAGAAGGTTACTTCCTTGCCACCGTTTACGCGTACATTGATTAACGGGAGCGGATCGGTTTTTAGAAACTTCAAACGCGTGCTCGTTCCGTTGCCTTCCAATTCATAGGGCGTCTGACCCTTAAAACTCTCCAGCTTTGCAACGTTCAGTGCCGGATACTGCTCGCGAACCAGTTTGTTGTTGCTAACGTCCACACCGCTGAGCGCAGCCGCCGCCTTTTGAAAATCGTCCCTGCGATAAAACGCCTCAGCCAGCATCACTTTCGGGTCAGCGTCATTTGGATTTAGGGCTATGGCCTTTTCCAACCATTTCTGCGCGTCATCGAGCTTGTTGGAGAGCAATCCAATGCGGCCTAACTGGAGGATCGCAGAATACTCCTTGGGATTCCCAATTAGGATCTGCGAATAAAGTTTACCGGCGTCTGCAAATTTCCCTGCCTGAAAAAGCCGATTAGCTGAATCAATTTCTGATTGCGCGGGCGGCGGCGTCGCTTGTGCCGACAAACTGCGCGCGGCGATAATCGCGAGGGCGACGCAAATTCCTGAAAATTTCATTTGGGTTTTTGTGATCACGGTTAGGATGCGCACCGTATGCATTCTCGCAGGATTTGTCGCTCATAATCTGGCGTCCGCTATGATTTGCTGTAGCCTGCCTGCTCGCGAATGGAGCCGCGGTGGCGGAGCGACCCTCCTTCGCCAAGGCTACGGCGTGCCAAGCATAGATGGGAAAACCGGCAGGTCGAAACGAGCGGGAGCGAATGAGTCAAGAATTCGGAGCTGGCGACTCGTCGCGCCATAGCCTCGGCGTAAGCGGATGACTGCGGCCTTGAATTGTAGCCGCTGGCGATGACTGTGGCACCTAACTATCTTCACAAACTTATGGAACAGAGCATTCGCAACCAACTTCCGGGAACAATTAAAAGCGTCGTGTCCGACAAAGTCATCAGTGAAGTAATTGTCGAGACAAGTATTGGCGAAATCGCTTCGATCATCACAACGCGTTCGGTTGAGGAAATGAAACTCATCCCTGGCGACAAAGTCTTCGCGGTCATAAAAGCAACGAACGTCTCCCTCCGCCGCGCATAAACTATCGCCGTTGTCGCCGACTGATAGCTGTAGCCGCTGGCTTCGACTGCGGCCTTTGATCTGTAGCGGCAGCCGTGTCGGCTGCAATCCTCGTATAGCCAGGAGCGCTGATTGCGGGACCCTGTTCAATTCTACGCCGGATGGCCTGCGATCAGATAAATGCTGACAGCAGCCAGGAGGATACCGAGAGCTTTGCGCAAGGTGAGCGGTTCGTGAAGGAGAAGAAGTCCGAGCAGTGCGCCGCCAACGATGAACATCCCATAAATCGGGACGACAACGCTGGTTGGCCCTTCGGACAACGCCAGGAAATAAAAGACAACCGCAACGACCAGCGCCACGCCTGCGCCAATCGCAAATATTCCATCAGCGCTGGCAAGATTTTCTCGGGAGAATGCTTTGATATCTCCGCGGAGGACGGTGATCGCGGTTGAGGTCGCCACCACCATGGCGGACGAAATCATCAGGACAAAGTAGCTGGAGAATCGGCCGCTCTGTGTAGCGAGCTTGACCATCATTGCGGTCACGGAATAGCCGATCATCCCAATGATGGCCCAAAGGAGATACGGTTTGCTCATTAACGAGACGAAGCAGCCTGTTTCGATTATTGCAAGCTGCGCGTGTCAGGCTGAAGTATTCCAGGCTGCGCGCCACTGATGGCGGCGCGTGTAGAAATATAGCGCCATAAGAAAATCGTATGTGGCGCAAAAGAAACCATACGCTAATGGGATCGATGTGGTGCGGCGAGAACCGAATAACGAGTTGCCAGCAGCGTTGAACTCATGGACCGCGTCCCAAAAGCCGTGTAGCACGTAGCCGGCTATCAGAACAGATGCAACTCGGACTCCCACCAGGCCGAAGACAGCAAACACTGCTACTGCCATCGCTTCGATCCGCCAGGCGTCCTTATCTCCAAAGTAAGCCGTGAAAGCCAAATAAAAGCCAGCGATCGGGATCAGAAATAACCCGAAAAATATCTGCTCTCCTTTTGGGCTAAAAACTGACTTCGCGATGTACACCGATCCCGCGGCGGACATCACCCCAACTGTGATGTAGAGCGCGACGATTACTACGAGTCCGATTGCATTCGACGTCGTTTCCATTTTCGTCTTCCTGATTAGTAATCGGGGCCGCGGCGACCGCCAAACCGCAGTATCAAGTGTTACATTCGAAATCTGTAGCCCGCTTGCTCAGTTTACCCGCCGTGGTGGGCGAAGACTTTCGGAGCTGGCGTGGATTGCGGCCCAAGCATTACTGCGTCCCGCTGACTATGCCGTGTGATTGCGCCCACTCCCACAATGGTCCGAACTCCGCTGGTGCTCCTCGTCCAGTTTTGAAGTGTTCCCGATGTTGAGCCAGCATTTTGGCGAATGTCATTCCGTCGACAGCCACGCGGTTCGGATCCGCGCCGCGTTCCAGCAGATGCAATGCATCCGCGTACGCTTTGCTATCATCAAGTCCCATTTTTGTGCGATAGAGCAACAAGCTATAACCAGCGGAGTCCGATTCGGTTTGCGGCATGGTGGAATTGATATCGGCGCCGTGATCGAGGAGCAGGTCGAGGCGCGCGCGCTGATCATTTGGGTAATAACCAAGATACCAATTCATGAGAATGATCGGCCGGCTGAACTCATCGCGAGCATTCGGATCTCCGCCGGCATCGAGCATGCTGCGCAGGAGCGGAGCAGACCCATGCACGGCGCTGCCCATAGAGAACGAGTCCCGATGACCGTTGGTATAGTTCGGGTTGGCGCCGAGCGACAACAACGTTTTCACCGATTCAACTGATTGCGGTCGCTGCCACGTTTCCCTGATGGCCCAACAAAGAAGCGTCGTGCCGTCGCGTCCGGGCGCCTGCAAATCTGGAACGGCTTTCGCGGCTTCGCGGATCGCGTTCTGATCATTCGCGGAAATTGCCTGTGCTACGGCCAGAAGCGCCGGTTGATCACCAAAATCATATCTTCCGGAGCGGATCTCTGCCTGGATTTGGCGGCGATGCACCTCGCCTTTTTCCATGTCGATCCAAAACGCTCCGAACAACGCAATCGGAAGCCCCAGGCAAAGAATCAGAGGAGCGAGAATCAACCAGCCTCGCCACTTGTTAGCTAAAAAAATGGCCGCGGCTGACGCGACGCCGATGATCAAGATGAAGGAGCCGAACACAGCATACGCACGGCGTAACGAGTCCGCTTCGTGGGCGCTGCCCAGCATGCCTGTGACGGCGAGAACACCCACAACTATGTAAACAGAGGCAATTAGCCAAAGGACGATTTTGAAAATCTTCCCGATCACGGTCGCCGTTTTATCAACCCACGACCATTTACACAAGGAGCTGCGTCTCTCGCCGCGCGCTGACGGTGTTCCAGACTTTGCCAACGACTTACAAGTTTCGCGCGCGCTTTGTCCTTTGACGTCCGCCTCGCCTTCTTCGACTCTCGTCTTCGGTGCAACGGAAACGTTATCTGTTTGTCTGCCTCAATCGTCGGGCCGAAGACAACCCGAAAGGATGCTGCGCGTCCAAGGACTCGGAAGAAGTGTACAAAGCATTGAAGGAGGAAGTGGCCGCGCGCGGACTCGCAAAACTTGAGGCGCGCGTCTGTACATCGAGCTGTCTCGATCAATGCGAGACCGGCGTGACAATTCTAGTCGAACCCGATCACTTTTTTTATGGACACGTCACGGTCGCAGACGTCCCGGAGATTGTGGATGGACTCGTAAAGGGCCAACCTGTCAAACGTCTCCTGATTACCGACGATTCACTGTAGCCGCGGGCGCCGACCGCGGAATAGATCGGACTCCATTTCGATGTCGTTTGGTGTTCCCTTATAGGATGAACCTCGATAGCGTCGCGAAATGGCATTCCACCAATGGAAGAAAACGGTGAGCTGTGATTTGAACGGCGCGGAAGGGAATAGAAACAATCGCGCCCATTCCGGAGGCCGTCATTAACCGGGATCAATGTTCATGACCGCCGTTTCCGAAGCGCCACAAACAACTCGTCGCGTCACATGGTTGGGATTATTCATCGCGCTGTTTGGAGTGCTCATCGTCCGGCAGACCGTCCTATACGCTTGGCCGACCCAAATCTTCACCGCGGCCCTGTGGAAAGAATCGCTCATTTGGTTTTGCGTGATTGCGCTTCTGTTCATCATCCGCCGTGGCGAAGACTTGCCGCTTAGTTCCATCGGCATCGGAACATCAAGATGGTGGAAATCGCTCCTCTGGGGATTGGTAATAGCGGCGGTCTGTTTTCTTGTTGGCGGCCTGCTTGTTGCCATCACTCATTATACCGGAGGAAGCGCCGGAGAAGCATTTTCAAAGCTGCCGCTTTGGCTGGTCACGCTCATCGTTTTTCGCGCCGGCGTGGTCGAAGAATTATTTTACCGGGGTTACGCTATTGAACGGTTGGAAGCGCTCGGACTGAACCGTTATGTCGCGGCTGCGATCCCACTTCTCATATTCAGTATTGGCCACTGGACGGGCGGCTGGGCCAACATCGTGATCGCGCTTGCGCTCGGAGCGATCCTGAGCGGGTTCTATCTCTGGCGCCGCGATTTGGTGGCTAACATGATCGCCCATTTCCTGGTCGACTTCCTCAGCAATGTCGTGCCGAGACTTTTTTCATGAATGGAGCTGATGGGATCAGCGACATAGAAGGTAAAGCGACGAGGGTAGGAGCGTGAATGGAGCCGCGGGGACGCGAGTGACATAGATGGGCAAACCGAGAGGTCGATATGGGCGGGAGCAAATTGAGTCAAAGCGTGGTTAGCGAACGAGTTTCAATGGAGCCGGATGGGAGCAGCGACATGGAACACAGATCGAGCCTTAAAGTGCCGGTGTGACGGGCGCTGGACTGTAGAGTAGCCGGTGCCGGCACCCGGCGCGTCAACAGTGGTAATGTTTTGCGCACAGATTGGAGTGGTTACCGCGAGGACGATCAAAATGATTGCTGCCGGCACAAGCTGCAGTTTCCGTTTTGAGAAGTAGAATGATTTCATACTCCTTAACGCAACAACCACGCGGAACCGGCTCATTTTTCCGCGAACGGAGCTGATGGTACCCGATATTGTTTCGTGAAGAGTCGTTTTGATCGCCGCTGTCCATCGCAATGGCCGAAGCTGCTGGGCGCGGCCGCTGTTGGCGGAGCAGCCACGCTTTTTTTGGCACGTAATTTTTTTCCTACAGAAAAGAAAATCCATCACGAGATCGTCACGGACTATGCGGTTGGCGATGAAGTCTTCGTGCGGACGATGGGAAATTTGTTCGGACCACCTCTACTAAAAGGCAACAAGGTGACCGCGCTCGAAAATGGCGATCAAATCTTTCCCGCTTTACTCGAGGCCATTCGTTCCGCGCAGCGGACCATCACGTTCGAGAACTTTCTTTTCAGAGAGGGCGAGATCTCGGATGCATTCGCTGAGGCGCTGGCGGAGCGCGCGCGGGCCGGAGTGAAAGTGCATTTTCTTCAGGATGCTCTGGGTTGCGATTGCCTTCATGGGCGTGCCATGAACCTGGTGCGCCACAGCGGAGTGCAGCTGGAAATCTTCCGGTTCGCCAATGTGGCGATGAATTTCCGGACACATCGCAAGCTTCTCGTGATTGATGGTCGCACCGGTTACCTCGGCGGAACGGGCATCGCGGACGACTGGAAAGGCAACGGTCGCACCCGCGGTCTTTGGCGTGATTCGCATTATTGTCTGGAGGGTCCTGCCGTCGCGCAGATGCAACAGGCTTTCATGGATAACTGGATGCAGACCCGCGCCGAATTGCTCCACGGCGACGAGTATTTTCCGGAACTGCGAGCTGCCGGCGACGACATGTGCCAGGTCTTCAAAAGCTCCGCCGGCGAAGGCTCCGACAGCGCCCGCTTGATGTTGCTGGTTTCCATCGCTGCGGCGCGTCGTCACATTCGGATCGCCAACGCTTACTTCATCCCGGACAAACTCTGCATCCAAACGTTGATCGATGCGCTGCGGCGCGGAGTGAAAGTCGAAATCATCACGCCTGGCCCCGACATCGACGCGCAATGGGTTCGCGCGGTCGGAACGGCGCGTTGGCGGCCATTGTTGAAAGCTGGCGCCCGGTTTTATGAATACCAGCCTGCGCGGTTTCACTGCAAATATCTACTCGTAGACGATTGCTGGGCGTCTGTCGGCTCGGCGAATCTCGACAACCGCTCCTTGTCGCTTAACGAGGAAGCGAACTTAAACGTGCTCGACGCGAAGTTTGTCGCGGCGCACACGCGGGTCTTCGAAGACGACAAGCGTCACTCGTGCGAGATCACGCTGGACGACTGGCGGCGAAGACCCTTGGTCGAGAAGGTCAGAGGCCGGATCGGTTCAGTGCTCGCTTCGCAGATGTAGCGCAAATGAAAACCGAACTCACCCGGCGACTACGCGTGGCCACCTACAATGTTCACGGTTGTGTGGGAATGGACGCGCAACGCTCGGAAAGCCGCATCGCCGAAGTGATCGCGAGCATGTCGGCCGACATCGTCGGCCTGCAGGAACTGGATCTCGGGCGGGCGCGCTCCGCACACGTCGACCAGGCGGCGCTGATCGCTGAGTGGCTCGGTTGGAAATATCACTTTCATCCGGCAATGCGTACCGGGGACGAGCAATATGGCAACGCCATTGTGAGCCGTTTCCCTATCACGCTGAAACAAGCCGCGGAGATGCCGGGTGCGCCGCCCTGGTACTGCCGCGAGCAGCGGAGCGCGATCTGGATGCAGGCGGAAACCGATCTCGGTCCGGTGCAGATCATCAACAGTCATTTCGGTCTCGGCTACGGCGAGCGCACGTTGCAGGCAAAACTTCTGCTGGGACCGGATTGGCTCGGCTCGGTCCCGCCGGACCAACCGGCAATTCTACTCGGAGATTTGAACAGTGTACGGACGTCGCGCGCTTACCGGCTTATCGAAACACACCTGCGCGACGTGCGAACTCTCGTTAGGCCAAAACGGGCATTCCGTACCTTTCCCACTCATTTGCCGTCTCTGGCGGTCGACCACATTTTCGTGAACCGCCCCCTGTCTCCGACACATCTCAGCGTGCATCGCACGCCGCTCGCGCGTTTGGCGTCGGATCACTTCCCGCTCGTTTGCGAGTTGACGCTCAAATGAACTGTAGCCGCAGGCGCTGACTGCGGCCTAGATTTTGATCCCAGCATCCTGGATCCGCTTACGATGTATGAACGATTTGCTCCCCGCCGCTGTCCTGTTTCCTAACGAATTCAAATAAACAGAAAACAACAAACCAATTCTATGAAAAAGCTCCAAACATCCCTATTGCTAACGGCAGCATTGTGTCTCGCGGCGGCTTCAGTTTACGCGCAGGGAGCCAAGACCTCGCCTGCGGCTGGCGCATCGGCGTCGGCGACGCCTTCAACTCCACCGACCATTTCGTCGTCCATCGACCGCGAGATCACCATTGTTGAGAAGGAAGTTGTCGAAGCAGCCGAGGCGATGCCGGAGGACAAGTTCGATTTTTCTCCGGAGAAACTGAACGTATCCGGCGCCGACTACAAAGGTGTGCGCACGTTTGCTCAGCAATTGAAGCACATCGCCGCATCAAATTATTTGATCTGGTCGCCCATCACTGGCGAGAAAGCGCCTGACAACGTGAATGACGGCAAAGGCCCGGACAACATGAAAGCCAAGGCCGACATTGTTAAATACGTGAAGGATTCATTCGCATTTGGCCACAAAGCGGTAGCCACGTTGAACGACTCGAACCTGGTGCAACCGATTACCTCAAGCAGTGGCAGGCCGACCACGCGCCTGTTCCTGGCCACGTTTGCCCCGGCTCATTGTTTCGATCACTACGGCCAGATGGTCGAATACCTCAGAATGAATGGGATTGTCCCACCAGCAAGCCGCGGCCGGTAGTTTTCTGTAGTGGCACGCGTGTCGCGTGCGAGGGAATTGCAGCCGACACGGCTGCCTCTACAGCTGTAGCGTTGTAGCCGCGGGCGGTGACCGCGGCCCGGGTCTCTCAACTCTCAACAATCAACTCTCAACTAATCACCACGTGCGCCGTCACGTCACTCTGCTACTGTCCACGATTATGCGAAAACTGGTTTTTGGGTTGGTTTTAGGGCTGGGGTGCTCTGCATTTGCGCAAACGGCGCCGGTTGCAGATCGGGTGGCAAAGCAAAACGCGCTTTTTGAAGAGTATTATCAAGCGTCGTTGAAGAATTTTCCGGAACGCGCCACCGCGTTCGGCGATTACCGTTACAATTCACAGCTTGCCCAGGTCTCGCTCGAGGAAACCGCGCGGCAACACGCCGAGGACGATGCCTTTCTGGCTCGCTTAAAGGCCATCCCGACCGATGGCATGAGCGACAAGGACCTCCTGTCGCATCGCATCCTCGAAAAAATGCTGGAACGCGCGGACGTGAACTACGCGCTGAAGAATTACGAGATGCCGGTGAACCAGCAGAACGGCGTGCACACACAGCTGGCCGATCTGCCGAACGCGATGCCGTTCGATTCCGTGCAGCATTACCAGGATTACATCTCCCGGTTGCACCAGATCCCGCGTGTGCTGGCACAGACCACCGAGGTGATGCGGCAGGGGGAGAAAGATCGCCTGATGCCGCCGAAGATCGTGGTCGAAAAATTGCCCGGTCAATGCGAGGGCATCGTCGCTGCGAACCCGTTCTTCAAACCGACCAAAAAATTTCCGGCGGAATTTTCAGAGCAAGACAAGAAACGTCTGACCGACGAGATCACCAAAGCGATTAACGACGATGTAGTTCCAGCCTATAAAAAATTCGCCGAGTTTTTGCGCACCGAATACGCACCCAAAGGACGCACCGAGCTTTCGATCGAAAGCCTCGCTGACGGGAAACGGCGCTATGCCGAAGCCGTGAAAATGATGACCACGGTCAACGTGCCACCGGCCGAAGTCCACGAGATCGGGCTCAAGGAAGTAGCACGTATCACCGACGAGATGACCAGGATTGCCAAGAGCCAGGGATACAAGGACCTGGCCAGTTTCCGGGAAGCAATCAACAACGATCCCAAATGGAAACCGGCCAGCGAGGAACAAATTCTGGACGACTACAAGAAATACATCAGCCAGATGGAGCCGAAGTTGCCGGAGTTATTCGGATTATTGCCGAAATCGCCGGTGACAGTGGAACCGATTCCCGATTTCGCTAAAGCCGCCGCGACTCATTACGTCCTGGGCACTCCGGACGGGAAACGTCCGGGCCGCGTCGTCGTTGCCGTATCCGACCCCACCAAGCGCACCCTGGTCGACGACGAAGCCGTTGCGTATCACGAGGGCGTGCCCGGTCACCACTTGCAAATCAGCATTGCCCAGACGCTGGAAGGTTTGCCGAAATTTCGACTACACGGTTTTTTCAGCGCGTATGCCGAAGGCTGGGCGCTGTATTCCGAGGTGTTAGGCAAAGAGATCGGTTTTTATAAGGACCCAGTGTCCGACTACGGGCGGCTCAGCTCGGAGATGCTCAGGGCAGTCAGGCTCGTGGTCGATACGGGGATTCACGACAAAAACTGGACCCGCCAGCAGGTGATCGATTACATGCACGCCAACGACGTTAACGACGCCCTGGCGCAGACAGAAGCCGACCGCTACATCGCCTGGCCCGGGCAAGCGCTGGCTTACAAAATGGGCCAGCTGACTATTCTCAAGCTGCGCGACGAAGCGAAGAAACAGCTCGGCGCCAAATTCGATCTCAAAGCATTCCACGACGAAATCCTGAACGGCGGCGCGATGCCGTTAGACCTGTTACAAACGCGAGTAGAGAGTTGGATCAACAATCAAAAACTGAATGGAGCCGTTGGGAACGGCGACATAGAAGGTAAAGCTGCGAGGTAGCAGCGAGCGAGTGTGGGCAACGAGCGAGTTTCAATGGAGCGACTGGGGCGAGCGACATGTCCGGTAAAGCCGTGAGGTAACGGTCGAGCGAGCGGGAGCAAGCGAGATACAATTAAGAATCAAACGGCACAAAGCCGGCAAGTGAAAAACTGACAGAGACCTATAGCTGTAGTGGCGGCTGTGTCAGCCGCAAAAAGCTGTAGCTGCCTGTTCACGTTACTGGCCGTGTCGGCTGCAATCTCCTGTAGCCCGCGTGCTCGCGAAGGATTTCGGAGTGTCAGCCGCAAAAAGCTGTAGCTGCCTGTTCACGTTACCGGCCGTGTCGGCTGCAATTTGCTGTAGCCCGCCTGCTCGCGAATGCTTTCGGAGCTGGCGATGACTGCGGTTCCGAGTTACTACGGTGGCGCGATGCCGTTAGACCTGCTGCAGTAGCGCGTCCAGGTGTGGATTAAACAGCAAAGGCTTGATTGCGTTTCACCGACTCTCTTCACGAAAGAAAATATTACCTGGATTGATGTCGCGCAGATAAATGCCGAGCGCCTCTAGCACTGCGAGAATCCGAGTAACCTCTGGCACATCTTTCACCGAAGATTTCCGCTTTTTCTTCCTGCCACTGTCGAAGAACGTCCTCACTGAAATCAGGGGCTTCATCCAGATAAGCGCCCGCAAAGTCGAGAACAAATGGCGGGCGGACGATTGTCATCTCTATGGCGCGGAATTCTTCATTAATGCTTAGCAACTGAGGCACATTGAAGCCGCGAATTCGTGTAGTTTGCTCGTCACGGAGACGTTGATACACTTGGCACTCTCGCTCGAACGGGCGATCTTCCCGGTGGAACTTTACGGCGAAAAACCCTGGTTTTGTATTGTATTCGGCAGTGAAGACATTACCATGGACGCCAGAGCCCAAACGCTCGCCAAGTTTGATATTGCGCCCGAAGGCATATCGCTGAGCGAGACTGTCTAGCTCCTCGTCCATGACAGCTAATCAGACCGGCCATTCAGCAGAAGTAAAAATACATGTCGTGCGTGACGGCTCCGAATTGCAAGTTTCGCAACTCGGCCCTGATTTTCTCTTGCTGGACGAAGCTGATGATTTCGAAGGTCCAGCACAAGTTGTTCTCTCTGTCGATGGCGTGACGCATAGCCGGGACGTCCAACTGCAGTGTGGATCAACGGGCACCGAAAAGACAATCTCGTTCCGGTAAACGAGTCGCGTTGCTCACCGCATCCTTCTAAGAGTCAAAGCGCTGGGCAGCGAACGATCTTCTCTGGATGAAAGATCAAACTTACGGTGCAATCCCGTTAGGAAGCAGTTATCATAAGCGATCAGTCGAACCTCGTTGCCGCCGACATGAAGACTGTGAATCTTCCGACCTGATCGGCCTTAACGACCTTACACCGACTCAAATTCCAGGGCCGTCGTTTTCAAATTTGGCGTTCGCTTGGATAAGTAGAGCATCTCGACTCCAACCACTTCGTCTTTGTCGTTGTAATCGAGAATCACGCCGGGGGCGACCTCCTCCGACTCAATGATTTTAGAGTCGTCCAGGCGCAGGTAAAGCGCATCGGCTTCCTTATCCACGTGCAATCTCATAACTTGCCCTTCATTTTGCGATCAAAGAATACACTCACCACTCGCTTCGGTTCAACTGCCCTATTCACTGCCACTCGAAGCACTCGTCCTCCAAATTCAGGAATGGAGCGACTGGGGGCGAGCGACATGGCCGGTACAGCCGCGAGGTAGCGGTCGAGACGAGCGGGAGCGACCGAGATACAATTTGCCGAAAACAACGCTCGATAGTTGGGTCGTTGGGGTCTGGAACAACCAGCTCGGGCGAGTCGAGCGTACGTTCAATCCACTCAATCGGAATTTCGCGTTCTGCCACTGCTCTGCGAGCGTGATTGGTCAATTGAAACTTCACTATCTCGGCAATTTGCCAAAACGTCGTGCGAATGTCCCGCTGGATTTGCAGTTGTAGCCGGCGACTGCGGCTTTTCTATCTCCCCGCGATGACCGCATATACGCGCGAATCATAAGCGGCTTACGATGGATTAGTTCAGCGGTGTGGTTGGCCGGTCGCCGCGGGGAAGGCGGGTCTGGCGTCAGATCACTTCCGCTCGGGAGTTTACCCAAAGCTTACTCGGAGTTTACTCACAGTTTACTCGCGGCGGCGAGCGGCGAGCGAGTTGACGCTCAAACTAAGAAGGAGCTCTTCGGGACGCCATGATGCGACTGATGGGTCTTCGAAGAAATGAACGCACTCATGGATTACTAACGACGGGCGCTTACGAAGCGGTAGTCTCATTCGCGCGCCCGATGACGAGACCATGACTTCTTTGCTCTAAAGTTGGTTCATTGGGACGCGTCAAGACCCACACGATGCGCGCCTTCGACGAATTTCATTTGGGAGTATTAGCCGCCCACTTGGCGATAAGCTTTTTCGATTAAAGGCTTCGCCGTTTCGAAATCTTCTTCTGACTCGATCGAGACCTCTGTATCACCGGTTCCGACGTGGCCGAGGTTGGATACGTCACGAACAATATCAAGCGGAGGAGTGATCTCCTTCGGATTAAGTTTTAGGTAAAGTGCGATCTCTTTATTTCCGATCCACATGGAAGCGATGTTCTGGCTGATTTTATAGGCGACATAAAATTTCTTCGGAACTTCCTCTATGGCCGTATCCAAACCCGTGATGAATTCTCTGATTTTCTGCCCTAACTCGCGAACGTGTGCCGGCTTCCCAGCGAAATGCTGGTCCACCGTGTACGAAGCAGTTGCGCGAGTGATCGCCGCCTTTTTGCCAGCCGCCACCATCACTGGATTCTTGATTGACGCGTCGGCGGTGTCTGGAGCGGTCCGCAGCGCCTTGCGGTAAATCTCCTCTAGGTAAAGGCACGAGTTGGCAAAAAGCCTATATCGCCACAGCTCTATATTGGCACCCATTACGGAGACCGCGTGTAGATCGTACTTCTTATAGTTCGGCGCGAGACAGATAACCCGAATATCAGACCAATCCACAATCACGTCGGGAATCGCCCTACGCGCGGCGATCTCGAAATCGCCGCGGTGATCGTTGAGCCACGAAAGATAAAACAAGCTCTGATTAATCAAATCGGAGGACTCGACTTTCTTATATTCAATAATCACCGGGTTGTTTTCTTCCGATAGCGCAAGCGTATCGATTCGGCCTGCGTGAGTTGCCCCAGTCGGAAATTCCGACGCGACAAATCGACAGTTAAATGTCTCCCGTAAGCTTTTCTCGACCAAAGCCTGAAGACGTTTTTCCGAGTCAAGGTCGGATTGTGCAATTGAAAGTAGAGAGTGATTCGCAATTTGGAAAAGGGGCATAGACTACTTTTTTAAATCTGCTGCGATTTCGGCGAATTGCGAGAGCGCAGCTTGGAGATCTTCGACGATTTCGGCAGCGATGATCTCGGGCGACGGAAGATTGGCGCTGTCTTCGAGTGATTCATCTTTGAGCCAGAGCCGAGCCGCTGGGAAGCGAGCGAGACAGACGGGCAGGTCGAGAGACCGAACTGAGCGGGCGCGAAGCAGTCAACATGTCGAGATTTCAGTTGGAAAGCCCGGCCGTTGCTTCGCATCCGTTACGGGTCGCGTTTGAGTAGCTCTTCATAGGTGAAACTTTTGAAACGCTCGGATTCTTTTCGGTCGTGACGATTTTTTGGGGTTGTAGCACGCGACCCGTAACGCGGGTGAAGGAGCGGCCGGGCTTTCCAAGTCGTCGAGGTCGGTTCGTTCAAGCGGGTTTGATCAGTCCTGCAGGTCTGCCCATTCCGGCTGACGTTCGTTAGTCTATGTCGCAGCTGCTCCATTCATTGAGGGTGAAATGTTTGTTAGTCGGCAGATCCCAGGTCCAGCAAACCGCTCCGCCGATTGGTTAACGACGTTTTCGCTTCGAGCGTCGCTTGCTCCGCTTGACCGCTTTGTGCCTACGCATGGCAGTTCGCTTGATGGACCTTCCTCCCATTGATCGTCGACGTATTTTCCGAGAGCCCTTTCGCGAAGCAGTCACTTTCTTCGCTCCGCCCTTCTTCGCTACGATTGATCTCTTTGCTTTATCACGTGCCGTCTTCTTCTCTGCCCTTGTAGCTGGAAATGCTAGCTCGGCCGAGGCCTCC
>Ga0081455_10003177_pt1 | contig 19068 bp, 16 predicted proteins | sample TabmetS3T2R1_FD_70207 | JGI IMG/M metagenome (GOLD analysis project Ga0081455, IMG submission 70207) | Tabebuia heterophylla rhizosphere microbial communities from the University of Puerto Rico - S3T2R1 | ecosystem: Host-associated > Plants > Roots > Rhizosphere ... | reverse complement strand
CAGCGGGCGGCTGCGCTCGGAGCTGAAGGCACTCGCCCCCACGGGCACGCGGCGCATGAGCGCCAATCCGCACGCCAATGGTGGGGTGCTCCGGCGGTCCTTACGCCTGCCGGACTTCCGTGACTATGCTATCACTGTGGACAAACCGGGACAGGCCGCAGCGGAGAACACCCGGCCCCTGGGCCGCTTCCTGCGTGATATTATGCGCCAGAACATGCAGAACTTTCGCGTCTTCAGCCCCGACGAGAACTCCTCGAACCGCCTCGATGCGGTCTACGAGGCGAGCAAGAAGCTGTGGCTGGCCGACTACCTGCCCGAGGACGCCGACGGCGGCGAACTGGCGCCCGATGGCCGGGTCATGGAGATGCTCTCGGAGCACACCCTGGAGGGCTGGCTGGAAGGCTATCTGCTCACCGGCCGCCACGGCTTCTTCTCCACCTACGAAGCCTTCGTCCACGTCATCGACTCCATGTTCAACATGCACGCCAAGTGGCTCGCCATGAGTCGGGAGCTGTCCTGGCGCGCGCCGGTGTCGTCGCTCAACCTGCTCATTACCTCGACCGTGTGGCGCCAGGACCACAACGGCTTCACGCATCAGGATCCCGGCTTCCTCGACGTGGTGCTGAACAAGCGCCCGGAGGTGTGCCGTATCTACCTGCCACCGGATGCCAACTGCCTGCTCAGCGTGGCCAATCACTGCTTGCAGAGCACGGACTACGTCAACGTCATCGTCTCCGACAAGCAAAACCACTTGCAGTATATGACCATGGAGGAAGCTATCGCGCACTGCACCAAGGGCATCGGCATCTGGCGCAAGGCCAGTAACGACGAGGGGGTAGAGCCGGACGTCGTGATGGCCAGCGCCGGGGACATTCCCACCAAAGAGGCCCTGGCGGCGGTGGCGCTGCTGCGGGAGCACTTCCCCACCCTCAAGATCCGCTTCGTGAACGTCGTGGACCTGCATAAGCTCATGCCCGCCACTGAGCACCCGCACGGGCTCTCGGACCGGGACTTCGATAGCCTGTTCACCAAAGATAAGCCCATTATCTTCAACTTCCACGGCTATCCCTGGCTGATCCATCGTCTGACCTACCGGCGCACCAATCACCACAACCTGCACGTGCGCGGCTACAAGGAGAAGGGCAACATCAACACGCCGCTCAATCTAGCTATTCAGAACCAGATCGACCGCTTCAGCCTGGCGATCGACGTCATCGACCGTGTTCCCGCTCTGCACGTAGCCGGGGCGCATGCCAAGGAGCAGTTCCGCAACAGGCAGATCGACTGCCAGAACTACGCCTACGAGCACGGCATCGATAAGCCCGAGATCGAACAGTGGAAGTGGCCGTACTGAGGCTACATACCCACAGGGTTTTTCCTGGGAGCGCCACGCTCCAGCATGGCTTCGAGGCCGGGCTGGAGGCCGGCGCTCCCGTAGTTGAGCCGGAGAGGCCAGCGCTAGCAATCCGCTGTCCTCGTTTGCCGCCAGGAGTGACCGTCCTGGCGGCAAGGCACATCCAGACACTGTAGTGGGAGTGGCGAAATCATGAGTGAAGAGCTGCCGATCATTTATCTGGCCAGGCACGGCGAGACGGCCTGGAGCCTCACGGGCCAGCATACAGGACTGACCGACTTGCCACTGACTGAGCGCGGCGAGCGCAACGCCCGCCAGCTCGGGGAACGGCTGCGCGGCCTGACGTTCGCCAAGGTGTATACCAGTCCCTTGCAGCGCGCGGCCCGGACCTGCGAGCTGGCCGGCTTCGGGGCCGTGGCTGAAGTTGATCGTGAGCTGGTCGAATGGGACTACGGCCAGTATGAGGGGCGCCGCACCGCCGAGATCCGGGCGGAGCGCCCCGACTGGGAACTGTTCCGTGACGGCTGCCCAGGAGGGGAATCGCCGGCCCAGGCCGCGGCGCGGGCCGATCGCGTCGTGCGCCGCCTGCGTACAGTGCAGGGGGACGTGTTGCTTTTTTCCAGCGGGCATTTCATTCGGGTACTGGCCACGCGCTGGATTGAGCTTGAATTGACGGCCAACGCCAGGCGGTTCATGCTGAGCACGGCCAGCCTGAGTGCAGTGGGTTATGAAAACGAGCTTTCCCGTCCAGTGATCCGCTTATGGAATGAGACCAATCATGTGAGCGCGTGAACCCGATGTGGTTGCCAGTGCCATGTGGAGGCAAGAAGGCGACAGAGGGATGCACGACAGCAGAAAGTTCATTGCGGAAAGGATACGGCAATGAGCCCGAAGGCAACGGCTGGCTGACCGACCTCAGCCAGGTGCGCCAGCTCAAACCACTGACCGACGACCGGGGTTTACAGGACGCCTTCCGCCAGGCCAAGCGTGCGGCCAAAGGGCAGTTTGCCGCTTGGCTCAAAGCAACCTCCGGCCAGGCGGTGGATCCAGACACTATCTTCGACTGCCAGGTCAAACGTATCCACGAGTACAAGCGGCAACTGCTCAATGCGCTGCGCATCGTGGTCCTGTACAACCGGCTGCGGCAGCACCCAGACCTCGCGATGACGCCGCGCACGTTTTTCTTCGCCGGCAAGGCGGCCCCGGCTTACCATCTGGCCAAGCTCATCATCAAATTTCTCAATAACCTGGCTGGCACCATCGACGGCGACCCAGCGGTGCGTGAGCGACTCAAAGTCGTGTTCTTGCCCGAGTATGGCGTATCACTTGCCGAGCGCCTGATCCCTGCCAGCGATGTCTCCAATCAGATCTCGACCGCGGGCTATGAAGCCAGCGGCACGAGCAACATGAAGTTTATGATGAACGGCGCGCTGACTATCGGCACGCGCGACGGGGCCACCATCGAGATGGCCCAGGAAGCCGGCGAGGAACATTTTTTCCTGTTCGGCCTGACGGCGCAGCAGGTGGCCGACAGCCGCGGTTGGTACAGCCCCTACTGGCACTATGAGCATGAGCCGGAGACCCGCGCCGCCCTGGACCTGATCTTCTCCGACCACTTCAGCCGCTATGAACCGGGCGTGTTCACGCCGTTGCGTGACGCGCTGCTGACGCATGGGGATCACTACCGGCATCTGGCCGACCTCACTTCCTATCTTGAAGCGGACCAGCGGCTAATAAAGTTGTATGCTAACCCTGACGCCTGGGCGCGTCAGGCCATCCTGAATGTGGCGGGTTCCGGGAAGTTCTCCAGCGATCGCACCATCGCTGAGTACGCCGCTGACATCTGGCAGGTAAAGCCGTGTCCAGTGGCCTAGCGCCGCGGCAAGCATCAAGGAAAGGAGGCAACCCATGGCGCTATCCCCCCTCGCCGGCAAACCAGCCCCAAAGGATCTATTGGTTGATCTGGCCCGACTCGAACAGGAGTATTATACGCGCTGGCCTGACATAGAAGATCCCACCCAGCGGGTCAGTTTCGGCACCAGCGGGCACCGCGGCTCAGCGCTGCACGGCTCTTTTACCGAAGCCCACATCCTGGCCATCACCCAGGCCATCTGTGACTACCGTTGCAGCCAGGGCACTGATGGCCCGCTGTACATGGGGAAAGACACGCACGCCCTCTCCGGACCCGCGCAGCGCACCGCGTTCGAGGTCCTGGCCGCCAACGGGGTGGAGACCATCATCCAGCGCGACGACGGGGTGACGCCGACACCTGTCATCTCACGGGCTATCTTCGTCTACAACCGTGAACGCAAGACGCACCTGGCGGATGGCATCGTCGTAACGCCGTCACACAACCCGCCCGAGGACGGGGGCTTCAAGTACAACTCGACCAACGGCGGCCCGGCCGACACCGATATGACGCAGTGGGTTGAGCATCGGGCCAATGCACTACTGCGGGAGGGCAACGCTGGAAAATCTACGCGGAGAGTTTTCAGGACGAGAAGCACCTCGACGCCATTGTGGCCGCGGCCCAGGAGATGGTACATAACGCCCTGGCCGGCTCCTAGTGCTGAGCTTGGCATTAACAGAATCTGAGCTTGGCATTAATAGAAAGAGAATATGATGGCACAGCGTATGGCCTTGGTCTTGATGAGCCTCGTTCTGGCCTTGACAGTCCCAGCCTGTGCGCCGAAGCTGGTGGGACCAACGGCTGGCTCCGGGTATGTCTTTTCCCTGCAGACCTACCCGACGATTATCTGGGTTGGGCAGGTGGACTCAGCACTCGCGGCACAATTTCCGCAGGTCGCCGAGGTGATCGTGCGAGTGCAAGACGCCCAGGGGCGAGCGGTTGATGGGGTCCCTGTGACGTTCGAGCTGGAGCCAGGATGGGCCACGAGTGCCGTGCTGGCGCCCTCCCAAACCACTACCCGCGGTGGGATAGCACGGGCTGTCTTCTCTGCGCCCCAAACGAGTGGGATAGTGCGGATCATGGCTCGTGTGGACAATACGACGGCACAGGCCAGGCTCACCGTGCAGACCTATCAGGGGAGATCCTCGAATCAATAACTCTTCGCTCCTATCTACTATGGAGATAACACGATGAAAGCGACACAACTGCTCCACGGCTTGGGCCAGAACCTCTGGCTCGATAACATCACACGCGACCTGCTGGTCAACCGCACTCTCCAGCACTACATCGATGCGCTGTCGGTGACGGGGCTCACCGTGCAATGAGAGGATGCACTATGAACGTGCTGGTTGTTGATGTCGGCGGGACCAGCGTCAAGTCCTCGCCACTGGACAAGACGAACCTCGGAAGTTTCCCTCCGGGCCAAAACTGACGCCCGAACAGATGGTCGCCAGAGTCAAGGAACTCGCCGGGGAATGGCAGTATGACGCGGTATCGATTGGCTACCCGGGGCCAGTCCTCCAGGGTCGCGTGGTTGCCGAACCACGTCACCTCGTCGCAGGCAGACGGCAGGGCCAGAGAGCGCGTTGGTAGGCCAACACAGAAGATCGGCATTGTATCATGCGTGCTGTCTGTATCGCCCATTTGGTGGCGTGTTGAGTATGCAGATGCCCTCACAAGACAGCCAGGGACGAAAGCTATTGCCTATTGTGTCCATCGTTGCCAATGTGCCCATCACAGGCGTTGAGGGACACTATCTACTATTCAAATAACCTCGCGTAGATGTGTTCGACTGACTTCTCACACCCCGCGGCCCGGGTGCCTTCACTCTGGGAGCGACTGACGGCCCGCGTAGCGCCAAAAGCTGCGATCCATAGCCCCCGATCTGCTCCAGAGATATGGAAAATGCCCATAGAAAATCGACAACTGCTGCGCCGCGACCTCCGCACGCTGTCCTTCAATGGCGAAGAGATAGAGCGAGGCAATGAGGCCCGAGCGGTCCGCCCCAGAACGACAATGGATCCACAGCGGCGTGGACGCCTGCCGTATGATCGCCAGGATGGTCTCTACCATCCCATGATCGAGCTCGCGGATGGCAGACATTTTCACATCATAATGCGTCACCCCAAGCTGGGCTGCCGTGCGTACTTCTCCTTGGTACCAGCCTGCTTCTCGATGCTCCCCGCGCAGATTGAGTAGGCTTTTGATCGCATATTGTTGGAGGTAGGCTGCCCATTGGCCCTCGGTCAGTTGGCCCGAGCGATAGACTTTGCCTGGCACGACGGTCTGGAAATTCCTCGTGTCCACCCTGCGCCACACGTAGCCGGTGGTCATGACCGTCAGCACACACAGGAGAATGGCACCAGGGTTTTTCATCCAGGGACACCCACGCATCGGTGTCTCCTCACGAGAGCGCTCACACGTCCTACTTTAGGCACCCCGCTGGCGCCCGACCCGGAACAGCACTAGTACCGCGAGGAGCTGCGCGCCCATGGAAAACGCGATCAACGCAGGTAGCGACACATCATACAACACGCCCATCAAGGCGCTTCCAGCAAACCAGAGCAGGCCATAGCCGCTGTTGAACACCCCGTAGGCCGTCCCGCGCCGCGCCGCAGGCACCATCCCGGCGACGGCAGCCCGCATGATCGACTCTTGCGCGCCCATCCCAATACCCCACAGCACCATGCCCAGCATCGCGACGCGAAAATGACCCAGGAACACCAGCGGTGCGAATAGGGCCGACACGAGCGCTACCCCACCGAGGACGGTAAACCCGAGGCGATCAAAGAGCCGTCCGCACACCAGCGCTGCGACGGCGTCCACACCCATGGCGACCGCGTAGAAGAGGGGTATCCACCCCTCGGACGCCAGGGAAGTCTTTTGAAAGTGGTAGGCAATGAGCGGAAAATCGGCATAACCAGCCGCGATCAGCCCAATCGCCACGAGGTATAGCCAGAAGATCCGTGGAAAGCCTTGTGTCTCCAACGGCGGCGTGCCGATTTCGAAGTCACGCGGATCAGGATAGAGGAGGCGCGCCAGCACGAGCACGCCAAGTGTCAGCAACGCCGGGATGAGTAAGACCCCGAAGGCGATGGCGTACCCCTCGCGCCTGAACAACACAGCGGCGACGAGCAACGGGCCGAGCAGTGCACCGATCTGGTCCATGGCCTCGTGCAGCCCAAAGCCCCACCCTCGCCCCATCGCGGTCGTCGCATGTGAAAGCATGGCGTCACGGGCCGGAGTGCGAATGGCCTTGCCGAAGCGTTCCGCCACCATGAGTGCGGCGGCGAGTTCCCAGCGCCCGGCCAGGGCCAGAAAGGGCACCGCCAGCACATTGACGACGTAACCGACCAGTGTGAACGTCCAGTAGCGTCCGGTCCGATCGCTGAGGTAGCCGGCCACCAGCCGGAGCACATAGCCGACCAGCTCGCCGAAGCCAGCGGCGAGACCGACGGCCGTTGCACTGGCGCCCAGCACCGCAAGGTAGGGTCCGGTGATGCTGCGCGCGCCCTCATAGGTCATGTCAGCGAACAAGCTCACGACACCCAGCAGAATCACGAAGGCCATCGCTGTGCGTCTCGTCAGGCTAGCGCTACGGTAGTCAATACGGGAGGACGAATCCATACAGTACCCCTTCTCCGTTTGATAGACATGACGGGAGGTGACTATTGGCGCGGCTTCACCAGATATCCGTGCCCTCCTCTCGACGCCTGTAAGGCGCTCGTACACTCTGTGTCTACTTGAGGGCAAAGGCGGTAACGGCCCAGGCCGAGAGAGAGTGCAGGGAAAGGCACTTCGATGTCCATGACGCTGCTGCCACTCTTGTACCAGATCACAGATAAATAGAAGATAAACAGGGAGAGAAAAAAGCTGTCTCAACTCAGCGAAAGGCAGGCGCAGGCAGGGCAGCGACAAAGACGCTGCCCGTGGCGTCAGAATGCGCGAGCGTGAGCGCGCCGTTGTGCGCGTGGGCAATCCAGCGGGCAATGGCCAGTCCGAGGCCCGCGCCGCTCCCATGGCCGATTGCCGTACGTGAGCGTGCCTTATCCACACGATAGAAACGCTCAAAGATGTGCGATTGTGCGTCCACCGGAATCCCTCCTCCGGTGTCAGTAACCGTGATCCTGTACTGTCCGTTTTGCCGCACCAACGTCATCTGCACCTGGCCATCGGGCGGCGTATATTTGATCGCGTTTTCGAGCAGATTCAGAATCATCTGACGCAGCAATTCTTCATCCCCATAACACAGCGCTTCCGGCACCAAGGCAGTCACAATGGCGACATTTTTTCGGGCTGCCAGCACCTGCGCGGCGCGTGCCGTCTCGGTCAGCAGTTCATCAAGATAGAACGCCTGCAGATGCAGTGGCCTTTGTCCGGCATCTGCATAGGCGAGAGTGAACATCTCCACGACAAGGCGCGTCAGGCGCTGCGTCTGCTGGCCAATAATCGCGAGCGCCTCCCGATACTCGCTTTCCTCGCGGGACGGCCGTTGGAGCGTCACGTCGGCGGTGGTGTGCATCACCGCCAGCGGTGTGCGCAATTCGTGTGAGGCGTCCGCCATAAACTGCCGCTGCTGCGCAAATGACGCCTCAAGGCGTGCGAGCAAGGCATTGAACGTCGCCGCGAGTTGTCCCAGCTCATCACGCGGATTCGCTATCGGCAGCCGCTGGGCGAGATTCTCGACGCTGATGCGTTGCGCGCTGTCCGCCATCTCCACGACAGGGGCAAGGCTCGTGCGCGCCAGAAACCAGCCACCGATCCCGGCCACCATCAGGGCCAGTGGCACGGTGCCAGCAAAGATGTGCCGCAGCAGTGCCAGCTCTGCCGTGACGGTCTCCAGCGACTGACTCACCGCGATGATGTATGGAGTCTGGGGTGGCACCACGACGACACGTTGCACGGTCACTCTGGCAGCACCCTTGGCAGTTGCCTGTTTTCCGGTCGCCGTGAAGAAGAGGGGGCGGGTGGAGGCCTGCTGCCAGGGGGTTAGCAGACGCGCTGGTACGCTGCCGGGCGGGGTATGTGCGGCTAGTAGGTGCTCCTGCTCATCAAAGATGGCCACAGCGTGATGGGGGAAGTATTGTTCGGTCAGCGCGCTGTGTGCAGCCTCCCTTTCGCTCTCGCCCTCCTGCCTTTCCTGCGTCAGCAACCGCGCTGTGCCCTCAATCGTTGTGTACAGACCCCCCTCCAGCCGGCGATAGAGCTGGCGGGCCAGCAGTCCGTACACGCTGACGCTGAATAGGATCAGTACCAGCGCCAAGACACCCGTGTACCATAAGGTCAATCGGGAGCGGACGGAGTCGAGCATCGTCAGGACCTCCGAGGTTCCTCCGCAGCGGTCAGCACATAGCCTTCGCCGCGCCGTGTGTGCAGCAGTCGCAGAGGAGACCCTGTATCGATCTTCTGTCGCAGCCGCTGCACATACACTTCAATCAGATTGGAAAATGGATCGAAGGTCTCGTCCCAGACGTGTTCGGCAATCTCGGCCCGATTGACGACCGCACCCGCGCGGCGCGCGAGGTATTCCAGCAGGGCATACTCTTTCGCCGTCAGGGCAATGCGGCGGCCACCGCGGTGGACCTGATGCGACTGGGTATTGATGCACAGGTCTGCGATGGCCAGCGTCTCTGGTATCAGTGCCGGCCCGCGCCGCAGCAGTGCGCGTATTCTCGCGAGGAGTTCGTGAAAATCAAACGGCTTGGTCAGGTAATCATCCGCTCCGGTGTCGAGCCCACCAATACGATCCTGCACGGCAGCGCGCGCCGTCAGCATCAGCACCGGTACTGTCGAACCGCTTGCGCGGAGCTCGCGGCACACGGCAAAGCCATCTTTACAGGGGAGCATCACATCCAGGAGGAGCAGATCGTAATCATTGATGGCCATCTGGTAGAGCGCCACTTCGCCATCCGCCGCCACATCCACGGCGTACGCCTGCTCGCGTAATCCTTTCGCCAGCATCCGCGCGGTATCCGGCTCATCCTCCACGAGTAAAATTCTCACCCACGCTCTTCCTTAACCCAAGCACGCGCTTGGCCCTCCTGGGTCCTAGGGCGTCCCACCATGCTCGCCCTGCCCGAATCCTCTATGGTCCGAGGCAATGATCCCTTTGGCGAATTGAGGAGCTGTGTTGTGGTGCCTATGACTTGGGACCGATCAGTAATGACAAGCTTGTGCAAGTCAGGGGCCACAAGCACACCACTCGGACACGACCCTGCTCCAGCCACCTCGTTGAGACCAGCGGTGCAGGTCGGGACCACAATGGTGCCGATATAGGTGTTGGTCCGTGTGTCGATCGCGCTGACACCCCGATTGACACGGTCAGCAAAGTACATGGTGTGAGTCGCAGGGTCGAAGGAGAACACGTCGGTGCTGGCCTGGTGCGACAGCGGCACTTGCACCAAATCCCAGTTGGGAATAGGAATGAGCTGCGGCGGCTCTAACCCCGCTAAGGGCGTGGGCGTCTGGGCACGGGCTGGCGAGGCCAAGCCCAGGGCCAAAGCCAGCAGCAGGAGCAACGACAACCGTCTGGAGGAACCTGGATACCCGTGCATAGTATCTCCTTTAAGTTGTGCGTTAGCAGCCCCCCCCCTCCTTGGAGCAGCGTGTGTCTCACCCAGAGCGGTGTAGCGGCAAGGCCACCGCCCTGTGAGGTCGCGGCGAGCCCAGGCATCTACACCGGTGGGTTACACGGACTATCTGAGGTGAGGAGTATGCTATACTTTAGGTGAGGCAGTGTCAACCGCAAATATGGAACTTCTATAGGAGGTTCCAACTGATAGAACACTCAGCAAGAGCAAGTATGACAAACTTCCTAAAAACATAGGAAGTAACATTCCATCCGCAGGCATTTCCTGATAATTTCTCGCACAACAGCACACACTCCAAACACACGCTGCTCTGCCCCAGGCCGCCTTTCTCCGTGTCTCGTTTCGCTCAATTTATCAGACTTTGTAGCGCGTCAAATCTAGCGGAAGCGTGGCGTATCTTCTCACTGTTACCGGGTTGATCGCCTGCAAAGCCGCGCGCTTCGTCGATACCTCCTCGTGCCCATTGACACCACCTTTGATCTTTTACAAACTGTTATAAATTGAGCGACCACTATTTGACCACAATTTAACCGTTATTTGACCAGACTTTTACGACTCCCCCGCGCTGGTGCCGTATATTCCCGTATAGCACCACGGAGGCCACGGTCCTCCGCACCCGGCAGCAGGCCCGATGCCATCCGTCCCCCCACAGCCTAGAAAGAGGCGGGAACAAAATGACGTCCTATCTTGAGGTCATAGACCTCAAGTGCGTGGGAAAAGGCGGCGGGTTGCCAATGTGCTTGGTGCTACCGAAATCATGAGGAGCCCGTGCATGTTATCGCCTTTACTCGTCCCTACGATCTTGGATTTGAAGTATTGTAGTGTGCACCAGCGCGCTTGGGTTGAGGCACTTGGTCAATGGGTAGCTTTCCCGGAGCCGACCATGGACGGGAGCCCTGTTATGGAAGTCGCCTGTGACACTTGTATGGTGTTCGTCTTCGAAACCTTCCAGGCACAGTTTCCTGCACTGTACTCCTCTGGGCATTGAGGCGACTGGCGGTATTGCAGATGGGCATGCGGGGTGTATCACTTGTGTGACGGCCAACCCATGGCTGCGCACCACATGTATTCCGGAGCAAACGCCTGGGAGGCCCCGGTGCACCCTTTGCTGGAAGGATACTGTTCATGCTCGTACGCTTCTGGGGGACACGCGGCTCGATTGCCAAGGCTGGGTCCGGCACCTTGCGCTATGGCGGCAACACGTCCTGCGTGGAGATCTGCTCCGCCACCGGCACGCTAGTCGTCTTGGATTGTGGTACCGGTAGCCATGGGCTCGGGCAGATCTGGTGGCGACAGGCTGGCAGCCCGTACACGGCCATATCCTCATCAGCCATCCGCATTGAGACCACATCCAAGGCCTGCCCTTCTTTGCCCCCTTGTTTGTGCCCGGTAATCAATGGGAGGTCTATGGACCGCATGGTCTCGGCCCGTCCGTGCGGGACACGCCCTTCAGTTCGATATATACCATGCGGCCCTGTGGGAGCAGCGGAGTAGATCAGCCTGGCAAGCCCACCATGACCTGACGGCCTCGCAGTATCAGCAGACCTTTGATCAACTGGTGGGCCAGGGCTACCGCCTGGTCCAGATCAGTGGCGATTAAACTTGTGACGTTCCCCGCCCTGCATGCTGGGGTACGGCGCGAGAAGGAGTTGCACAAGCCATGCAAAAACAACTGACACGAACGTTAACATTTTCCGCCTCGGTCGCCGTTGTAGCTGCGCTTGCCCTCGGTGTGGGCTGCGTGTCTACCGTGGCAGCCCAGTCCGTTGACTCTGTGAATTCCCCACGCTGCGCCTCGCCTAAGCCCCTACTCTATCACAATCCGCAACACGAGAGTCCAGTGCGCGGCGAGCCAGGGGACGTGTTGCTTATACCTGGGAGCCATTTTAACCCTCAGACGGTGATGGTCTACCAGGCAGTCAACGACACGACCCAGCCGCTCACCCAGCCTCAAACGCCACCCTCTGCCCAGGCTGCAAGGCTTGGTGCCATTGTTCCCCTCACGGTCGACTCTAACGCAGTGACGGTCGTCCTCCCCAGGGTGATGACGGCCGGCCAAACCTACGCCATTTGGGTCGCTAACCCCGACTCCAGCTGCAGGTATGCCTTTAGTAACGGGATCTTGATCAACGACGCCAGGCCGATGTGGCTGAGCCCAGGAGCCGTCTTCAGTTCGCGCATTCGCCCGGGCTTAAACCGCGACATCAAGCTCATCGGACGTAACCTGCAGCCTGCGCCAGGCAAACAAACACAGGTACGCTTGATGGGTCCGGGCGGTGTGTTTACGTTGAGCGCCGCCACCGATACAGATCCTGTGACGCCGGTTGAGCGCTATGTTGCGAAAGTCACTCTGCCACCGATGCTAGCCCAGGGAAACTACCAGGTCACAGTTTCGCGTGATGACGTGAGTTGGGTCCCGCTTGCCGGCTGGTTCTCAGTCATGCCAGATCCAGGGCTAGCTCTTACGTTTGATGTTAGCAAGTTTGGCTCCGGCTCTGAATATCCATGCAAGGGCGACGACGACATCGACGACACCTTCTGTATCACGCGGGCGATCGAGTACGCCCGAACGCACGGCGGGGGCAACATCCTCTTTCCGGTTGGCACGTGGATCGTGAACGCCAGTTGCTGGCCGACCCAGGCTAGTGGCGAGATCGACCCGAACTCCTATGGCTCTGACTCGTATGTCTTTACCACTCCTCCAGGGAGCCCGCCCCCCGATGCTCTCCCCATCCAGTACCACGCGTGTGAGCGCCTTTACACCGGCGTAGGTATCCCTGTGCCGCCGGGTGTCAACCTCGTCGGAACGCCAGGGCAGACGACGATCCGCACGGACGTCAATTTCGACAAACCGTTCATCGACTTCGCCCAGAAGGCCCTCGGGTTGCCTCCAACCAAAGACCCATTCCGTCGTCAAAATGTGTTTCTGTTGCAAGGAAACAACATTGTTTCTGGTCTGACGTTTCACGACGTTTACAAGCATGTCTATCCTGATAACACTGGTCTCTTCGGGGATGTCAGCCCCGGCTCCGGAGCGCTCCTGTTGGGAGGAAACGACATTACGATCTCCAATAACTTCTTTGACGACACTTACTACGGGATAGCTTCGTATCCAACCACGCAACTCACGGAGCCATGGCTTGGCGTCGACCCTCAAGCAGGGGTGTACGGTTATAAGAACATCGTTATAGCCCGGAACAAGTTCGGCGCGTACGAATCCTCTATCAATATCTATGGAGCGCTCGTGGACAGTGTCATTGTGAGCAACACCTTCTGGCCTGGCGCATGGGAGGCGCCCATTGCTATGGGGTTTGGTGGATCGCGTCACGTCGAGATTAGCTCAAATACGCTCGAAGGCTTTAACCAGACGTATAGCGGGAAGGCGGCCGACGGGACACCGTATTTGGGCTTTCGAGCCGGGTTATTCTTTCCTCACCTGACCTCGCATGAGCATCTCCTCGTTGCCGGCAACAAAATCTCCTGCGTTGGAACCAGATACGGCTTTGATGGGGAGGCAATATCTACCGACTCCAATCAAGATCGGGTTGGATTCAAGTCTGGGCAGTGGGTAACGTCGGTGTCGCCGTCTGGGGACTCAGTGACCGTTACCCCCGCACTCGGAGAAATGTATCTATCGATCGATCAAAATAAGAACGAGTATATTGGCCGCTGGGTTCGAGTGGACTACGGTCCCGGTCTTGGCCAAACTCGGAAGATCATTGGCGCGACGAAGTCAGGGGGAAACATCACGTTTACGGTGTCGCCTGTCTTTGACGTTCTCCCCACCACTGCTTCACGGATCATCGTCTCGCAACAGTCGTGGCAGGCGTACTTCGTGGACAACGAGGTCGACAATACCTGCTCGATGACCTTGGCCGATTTCACTGCGGGCCAGACCAAGCTGCACTACAACAATCAAGGCCTCATTGGGCTGTTCGGGTCCGCAGCGGACACGGTCGTGGCGGCGAACAGACAGTTCAAGACCGCCGGTATCTTCGTGAACACCAGTTACTACACGAACTACACCGTCGGGACTTGTACCACATGTAGCGCTGGAGACACGGTGCTGACCAACTACGTCACGCTCCCGAATCAGTCAGGGGCGAGCGGCTCGCAGGTGTTCTATCGGCTCGACGTGCCAGCGGGAGCCGCCTCCGTGACCTTCACCACGACCGGGGGAGTGGGTAACGCGGACCTCTATGTCAGAGCTGGCCAGCACCCAGCTTTGGGCCAATGCAACGCGGACGGGACCCCGAGCCCTTCCGGGCCACTCTCCTGCTACGATTGCAGTTCACAACAAGCCGATTCCAATGACACCTGCACCCTCGCCAATCCAGTAGCCGGCCCGTATTACGCGATGCTGGTCGGTTCCTCCAGCTATTCAGGAGTGGCGTTGACGGGAAACCATTTCTTTTATAGTGGTCAAACCAGCCAGTATTTCGTCGAAGTGCGGGGCAATACGATTGAAGAATCCTTTGGCTTCGGCAAAGTCGACCCGAGGTTACCTCATCCAAAGAACAACTTCGGCAGCGGCATTAACCTTGATACCCAGGTTGGCATGCGCGATACAAACTCCAACGTGGTACAGACGCCGGACTATATGGGGTTTGGTGTAACAATTGCCCACAATGCACTCAAGCATGCGGCCTTCGCCGATCCCTCGAGTGGGCCAACTCAGCAAGGCAGCACGTTGGTCTCGGCCATTGGCATTGGCACTGGCGGAGCGCAGCCGGGCGAATCTCCGACGCCGGGATTCGTCGACACGCTTGTCTTTGGCAATACGATTTTCGATCTTCCAGCCATCGTGACGCCGCCAGTGCCGAAGGAGGCGTATGCCATCCTCAACGGGGTGCTGAACCCCAACTACCCGCTGGGCACTATCGTCTGCGACAACAAGGTGGGGCTCAACATCGACGTCATCGGGGACAAGTGGCCTGCAGGAGGATCGAGCACACTCACAGTGTGCAACCCAGGCTTCCCCGAAAAAGCGGAGAAATAATGCAATATGTGCGCATGGTATGACGGTAGGTCCACAGAACCATCGTAAGGAGGTGAAAATAGGACAGCCGTAAGGCTATCCCTGCGGCCCTGGATAGCCTTACGCTTCCAGGAGCGTCTTGGCCTCCTGGAGGTCGGGGGTATCAAAGCCCTCGGTGAACCAACTGTAGATGGGTGCCAACAGCTCATGGGCTTTGGCACGCTGGCCCTGCTGCTGCCAGAGTCGACCCAGACTGACAGCTGTCCGTAGCTCCCAGGACTTGGCCTGCTGGGCGCGCGCCACCACGAGCGCCTGCTGGAAAGAGGCTTCTGCTGCTGCGTGCCGGTCTGCGGAGCACGCCAGAAGCAACTCGCCGGTGAGGCGATAGATCTCTGCCTCGTAGTACCGCTCCCCCCTGGTGTTGACCACACACAGCGCCTCGGCCAGCACCTCCAAGCCTTTCTCGGGCTGGGCTGCCGCTCCATACGCTGCGGCCAGCAGGGCCAGGAAGCCCGACCGTCCCACCTCTGCCCCAATGGCGCGCGTGGCCTCCAGGCCCTGGCACATCTGGGCGATGCCCTCCCTCTCCTCCCCTTGGGTGGTCAAAGCCCAGCCCCGTAGGAACGTGCCCCAGGCCAGCCAAAACGCAAATTCCTGCTCTCTGGCGAGGGTCAGCGCCGCTTCGCTCACCTCGTGGGTGGCCTGCCCCTCCCGCCGTGCCACATGCAGCACGGCACTATGGAGCAGGGCAAAAGCCAGACTGAAGGGGTGTGCAAGCTGCTGCGCCAGGGTCAACCCCTCGCGACTCCTGTACAGTGCCTGGTCTGGATAGCCGAGCAGCCACAACGCCAACGCGTCATACGTGTGGCACGCGACGCCGGGGTCCTGCCCGAAAAACATGGTACGGGCGCGGTGTTGCTGGGCATCATAGAGCCTGAGCCCCTGCGTGCACTGCTCGCGGGAAGCCACCAAGTCTCCCAGGTAGTACAAGGTAATCCCTATACCAAAGCGGCCTTCCAGTAGCACCGCCGGATCGTCGAGGCTCTGGGCCATGACGAGGAGCTGCTCCCCCAACTCACGGGCGGTCTGGTAGGCTGCACGCACTTGATAAAACCGCCGCAGTCCTACTAGCACCGGGAACAGCTGGGCGCTCTCTCCCAGCTGGTCACAGAGCTGCCAGGCGCGGACGTAGACGCGCTCCACGTCAGTTGCCGCATACCCCTGGGCGGCAACCACGACGGGCCCCAGCGTGAGGAGCAGCCTGAGCTCCCACTGCGCACGTGCGGGGGTGTCCGGCAGCGTCTTGAGCAGGTCCAGCGCGCGGGTCAAGGCGCTCAGGGCCTCCCGCGGGGCATGACGCTGGATCGCGGTCTCCGCGGCGCGCTGCAGATACTGCACGGCCCGCTGGGCGTCGCGCCCGTGCGCAAAGTGCACCGCCAGTTCGGCCGCCACCTCGCCCGCACGGGGGCCAAAGGCCCCCTCCAGCCGCATGCCAATCTGCTGATGCCAACGCACCCGTCGGCTCACTGGGACCCGTTCGTAGAGCAGCTCCTGATACAGGGCATGGCGGAACCCATAGCGGGAGGTCACTGTCCCATCCGGCCAGACTACGGTCCCGCGGGCCTGCACCACCTGGTATCGGCGGGCCAGGATGTCACACTGCGCCTCGACGTCCTCTCCCGGGTGTTGGACGCCCGCCGCAATCGCGGCCACGGCGAACTCCACCCCCGCCACACTCGCCACGGCGAGGAGCTCCTGGTCCGCGAGCGGGAGCTGCGCCACCTGATGCTCCAGCAAGTGGCGAATGCTCTGCGGCACCCCTCCCGTCACGGCGTCGAGCCCTCCAGCGGGGACCCAGCCGGTGGGCGCCACCTGCAACCGCCCCTGCCGTACGAGTTCGTCGACGACCGTGACCAGAAAGAGGGGATGGCCGTCCGTACGCTGCGTCAGGACCCGTACGAGCTCCGCTGGCACCTCCGCCCCGGCCCCCCGCTGCGTCAGATAGGCCGCCACTCCGGCTTCGGACCACTCGCCTAAGTGCAGTTCGGCTCCATAGCCATGGACCGTGAGTTCCTGCACCATGGCGCGCACGGGGTGCGCCCGCACCAGCGCCTCGACGGGGCGATAGGTGCCCAGCACCAGCAACCGGGCCGGCTCCCGGCGGCGCCCCACGTACGCCAGCCACTCGATGGTCGCCGTATCACTCCAGTGCAGATCCTCTAATACCAGGACACAGGGACGGGTTGCCGTCAGCACTTCCACGGCCTCGGCGAGTTCCCGCAGCATGCGCTCCCGCGTGCTCCCTCCCGCGTACCGTTGTAGCGCCTCATACTCGGCCGGGGCCAGGAGCGCCGGCAGCTGGAGCAACCAACTCGGCGCCTGCTGGTGTAGCAGTGCCACCAGTTGGGGGCCGGCCGGGGTGCGCCCCATCTGCCCCAACGCCTCCAGGAGAGGCAAATACGCTTCGCCCGCGCCGTACTGCTCGATGCACTGGCCATGTCCGAGCCACAGCGGGTCCTGTCCGGCGAGTTGGGTCACAAAGGTGTCCACCAGTATGGTCTTGCCAATGCCAGCCTCGCCCGTGATGAACCCCAGCTGGCGCTCACCCTGAAGGGCTTTGGCGAACCACCGGTGCAGAGTGGCGAGTTCGGCCTCCCGCGCCACCAGGCAAGGTATGGGTGGCGCGGCGGACACAGGAAGTGGGGGTAGGGCTGGCACCGGGGCGGGCGCTGGGAGAGGAGTGAGGGGCGGAGTCGGGCCCTCCTCCAGGGGGAGGGACTCTCCCAGAGTCATCGGTGCGACAAAGCGATAGCCTCGGCGATGCACCGTGGCAATCCACTGTGGTGCTTTGGCTGTCTCCCCGAGGGCCTTGCGCAATTCCGTCATGCTGGTCTTCAGCACCCCCTCCCCTACTGCCGTCTCTGGCCAGATGGCGTCGAGGAGGGCCTCCTTGGTCACCAACTGGCCGGCGTGCGTCACCAAATACACCAGAACCTCAAAGGTTTTGGGCCGCAAGGTCACGGGCTGCTCGGCGCGCCACAGCCTCGCATTGGCCCGATCGAGCCGGAAGGGTCCAAAGTGCCATTGCATCGGGCGTCCTTCCCATGCTGCCACTCGCTACGCCAAGACATCAGGAGACAGCGCAGCGTTTGACCGCAGTTTGACCACAGTTTGACCGGACTTTTATGACTCCCCCCGCTGGCACCATATACTCCCTCGCAGCACCACGGAGGAGCAGGTCCACCGCAGACAGCAGTCGACTCGGTAGGCGCCACAGGGCCATCCAGGCGCATTCTAGCACAAGGGAGGTCGCCCAATGAAGTTCTATCTTGAGCGGCGTCCAGCGTTTGCCCCTGCGCTGTAGACCAGCCCCTCGTTGCCCCACTGGCGACGACGGTGTCCCAGTGGCGTTCCGCAGCCTGCTTCTCCTGGCGCTGCCACCGTGGGCTAAGGCTGCTGGTTCATACACCGTCCCTTCTGCTAAAGTGTGTCAGCCTGCCGATTTTCCTGCTCTACATGTATCTTTCTGCATACAACGGGAGGGCACAAAACATGCGTCCGGGAAGAGGAAAGGACACCTAGAATGTGTCAGAATGTACGTACAAGGCTTGCCGTATCTCTGAGTGTATTTGCCTTGAGCCTGCTAGTACTGCTCTGTTTCACCATGCTGCCGATCCTCGCTGGGGGGGGCGAGGGCCCTGGCTACACCGCCGTGGACGACAACAAGGGATGTTTTTTTAAGAAATCGCCTAAGATGGCCACCTTCCAAAGCTATGCGAGGGTCTGTGCCATCGTGGAGTTGTGAGGAGTCTCTACAAAACTATGAATGCATCCCAAGATGACAGCGTCCCGCTCATTGACAGCATCCTGCACCCTTCCGATTTCTCTGCAGCGAGCGAAGTAGCGTTTGCGCATGCCCTCAAAGTGGCGCTCATCGCCAAGGCGCAACTGACCATGCTGCACATCTCTCCAAGCATGACGGCAGAGTGGACAGATTTCCCTGGCATACGGGAAACGCTCGCCCGGCGGGGGCTCCTCCCGCAGGATAGTCCACGTTCGGCGGTGCCTGCGCTTGGTATTGACGTCCGAAAAGTCATCGCCTACGACCATGATCCGGTCAAGTCTGTGCTGGCGTTTCTGAGGCGCCACCCGACCGACCTGATCGTGCTCGCAACGCACCAACACGAGGGACGCAGCCGCTGGTTGCAGCACTCCGTATCAGAACCGATCGCCCGGC
>Ga0081455_10003176_pt1 | contig 19071 bp, 18 predicted proteins | sample TabmetS3T2R1_FD_70207 | JGI IMG/M metagenome (GOLD analysis project Ga0081455, IMG submission 70207) | Tabebuia heterophylla rhizosphere microbial communities from the University of Puerto Rico - S3T2R1 | ecosystem: Host-associated > Plants > Roots > Rhizosphere ... | reverse complement strand
GGTGGCATGAAGCAGCGCGTCTCGATCGCGCGCGGCCTGGTGCAGGACCCGCCGCTGTTGCTGATGGATGAGCCCTTCGCCGCTCTCGACGAGCAGACCCGCATGACCATGGGCCATGAGCTCCTACGCATCTGGTCGACCACCGAGAAGACGGTGGTGTTCATCACGCACAGCCTGACGGAGGCGGTCTATCTGGCCGATGAGGTGCTGGTCATGTCCGCGCGTCCCGGGCGCATCATCGATCACATCCAGGTCACGCTGCCGCGGCCGCGCAGCTATGAAATGATGGCCACCGAAGCGTTCGGCCAGCTGCGCGAACGCATCTGGCAGCAGATTCGCAAGGCGCCATGAGGGTTATTATGTCTCGGCCAGCTCCCGCCACGGTTCGTTATATGCTGTTGGCTCTGCTCCTCCTGCTCTGGGAGGTGGTACCAATGACGGGCCTTTTGCCTGAGCTGTTCCTGCCGGCCTTTTCCAAAACGCTGGGCGTCCTTTACAGCGACCGCCAGATCTATGGGGCCGCGCTGGTGGTCACCCTTTACGAAGTCGCCTGCTCGATGCTGATCGCCTGTGGCCTCGGCATCCTGGCCGGGGCCCTGGTTGGCGGGACGGCGCTGTTACGCGACCTGCTCCTGCCCGTGTTTTCCAGTCTTTACGCGGTGCCAATCGTCATTCTCTATCCGATTTTCACCGCCTGGTTCGGCGTCGGGTCGAGCTCCAAGATCGCCTTTGCCGGCGTTTACGGTTTTTTCCCGGTGATGCTGTCGACCGCCGCAGGCATCCGCACCCTTGATCCGCAGTTCCTGCTGGCTGCGCGCAGTATGGGCGCGACCCTCACCCAGCAGATTACGCGGGTCATCATCCCAGCTTCGGTCCCAACCGTGTTCGCAGGCCTCCGCTTGGGTGGGGCGTTGACCATCATCGGCGTGGTGGTCTCGGAAATGCTGACCGCCTCGGCCGGCATCGGCTATCTCGTCACCCTCAACCGGACGATCCTCGACAGCCCGCGCGTCTTCGCCGGGATTCTGGCGATCCTGGTGTTGTCGATTGCCTATTATATGCTGGCGCGCGCGCTCGAGAGCCGCATGGTGGTGTGGCAGTCGGCCGGACGCCAACAGCGGACAGCCGCGGGGGTGTCGCCGGCAGCCGTGCCGGCGCCGGCGGCCGCCTGAAGCCGAGCGGTTCGACCGCAAAGTGGGCGCTTTGGCGCCAGCAACATTGCCAAGGAGCGTTTCATGACAAGGCCGCACCTGTTGCCCACCACCGTGGTTGGCAGCTATCCGCAGCCGGACTGGCTGGTCAACCGCGAGATGCTGTCGAAATCGGTGCCGCGCGTGCGCATGGACATTTGGCGCGTGCCGGAGCCTTGGCTCGAGCAGGCGCAGGACGATGCCACCATCGTGGCCATCCGCGACATGGAACGCGCCGGCATCGACATCATCACCGACGGCGAAATTCGGCGCGAGAGCTATTCCAATCGCTTTGCCACCGCACTAGAGGGCATCGATACAGTCATCCCGGGCCAGGTCAAGGCCCGCTCCGGGCACGCGACGCCCGTGCCGCGCGTGGTCGGCAAAATTCGCCGCCGGGAGGCGGTCGAGGTGCGCGATATGCAATTCCTGCGCGCCAATACCGAGCGCGTTGCCAAGATCACGCTCCCCGGCCCGTTTACCATGAGCCAGCAGGCGGTCAATGAATACTACCGAGATGAAGAGGAATTGGTGATGGACTACGCCGCCGCGGTCAACGCCGAGGCCCGCGATCTGGAGCAGGCTGGAGCCGATATTATCCAGCTCGATGAGCCTTGGCTGCGCAACGATCCCGAGGCGGCCAAGCGGATTGCGGTCAAAGCCATCAACCGGGCGTTGGAGGGGCTAGAGGTGCCGACCATCGTGCATCTGTGCTTCGGCTACGCTGCCCTGGTGCCGGGCGAGACCAAACCGGTCGGCTACTCGTTCCTGCCCCAGCTTGCCGATAGCGTCGCCGACGCCATCTCGATCGAGGCGGCGCAGCCAAAGCTCGATTTGGGCGTGCTCAAGGATTTGGCCGCCAAACAGGTCTTGCTCGGCGTGATCGATCTCAACGATCCCATGCCCGAGAGCGCGGAGGTCGTGGCGAGCCGCATCCGCGCCGGTCTCAAATTCTTGGCCCCCGACAAGCTGGTGCCCGCGCCGGACTGCGGCATGAAATACCTGCCCCGCGCCCTGGCGTTCGCCAAGCTCAAGGCGCTGAGCGCGGGCGCCGCCATGGTGCGCGCCGCGCTCGCCTAGCCCGGCGCGCGGCCGATCTCTGCGGCAAGCGTCCTCGCCCGGTCGTCATCGATTAGCGCGCGCCGTGTCCGGCGGGCGGCAAGGCGCAGCCAAGCCCCTCGCGCCGGAAACGGGTTACACATCTTATTCTCCCCTTATTCGTCACCTAGGTGGAGTGAGGGGGCCTACTGATTGCGGCCACGTGGCGTCCTGATATTGTCGAACGCAAAAGGCGAGTGGGCTCTACCTAATCGATAAGTTCATATTAGGGAGACCGACGATGGGCAGTTGGCTGAGTGAGCGAGAGCAGCGTTTGGTGGCGGGAGCGGAAAAGGCGTCGGCCGCCACGCCGATACCAACTCAAATAGTCTCCAATGGCGAGTTCCTGCCGCCGCCGCAGAGTGAAACGCAAAAGCGCGTCGAAAAGCGCATCCTTGAACTCGCCGACGACCACGGCAAGCGTTTGGGTCTCAGCCGGCGCCAGTTCATGCAGACGGGCTGCGGCATGGCCGCTGCCTTTCTCGCCATGAACGAGATCTACGGCGCAAACGTGTTCCAAGTCGATGCGGCGGAGGCCCGCGAGCCCGAAGTGACACGGGCACGGGCACAGAGCCTCGCCGGTCAGTTCATTTTCGACGTCCAGACGCACTTTGTGCGCGATGACTTCGATCATAAGGAGTTGCTGGATCTCGCCAAATTCGCCGCGCAACATTGGAACACGGCGCTCAAGGGCGACACCGATTCCTTGGTCCGCTACAAATTCCAAAACTACGTCAAAGAGGTCTACTACGACAGCGACACCAACATCGCGCTCCTGTCCGGTGCCCCCTTCGACGATCCCTCCTGGTGGCTGTTGTCAAACGAGCAAATTGTGCGGGCACGCGAGGTGATCAACGACTTTGCGGGCTCGCGGCGGCTGCTGGCGCATACCGTCATTACGCCGAAGCAGCCGGGCTGGATGGAAGAGGTCGACAAGGCCATCGAGGTCTACAAGCCAGATTCTTGGAAATCCTACACCATCGGCGACCCCCTGGGCCCATCCAAGTTCCCCTGGCGGCTGGATGATGAGAAGGTGATGTACCCCTTCTACGAAAAGGCGCAGAAGGCCGGTATCAACATCATCTGTATTCACAAAGGGCTGTTGCCGCCCGACTATGAGAAGTCCTTTGCCGGCGTATGGGAGTATGCGACGGCCTGGGACGTCGGCAAGGCCGCCAAGGACTGGCCGGGCATGACTTTCGTCGTCTACCACTCGGCCCTGCGCGCGTTCCTGGAATTGCCCGAGGAGGCCTGGAAGGAGTTCGACTCGACCGGCCGCATCAAGTGGGCGACCGACCTGGCCGAGATCCCGCAAAAGTTCGGGGTGAACAACGTCTATGCAGAGATCGGTACCTCCTTTGCCAATTCCGCCGTGGCGCACCCGAAGTTCTCGGCGGCCTTGATCGGCACGCTGGTCAAAGGTTTCGGGGCCGATCACGTGCTGTGGGGCACCGACTCGGTCTGGTACGGGTCACCGCAATGGCAGATCGAAGCCATGCGCCGTCTCGAGATCCCCGAGGACATGCAGAAAAAACATGGCTTTGCCGCCCTCGGCGGACCGAATAGTGCGGTGAAGCAGATGATCTTCGGCGGCAATGCCGCCCGCCTCTATCGGCTAAGGCTCAGGGCGGCGGAGAACGCGCCGCTCCCTGCCTACTCGGCCGATCGTTTGGCGAGCCTGCGCAGCGAGTACGAACAGGGCGCACGCGAGCCATCGAACCTGCGCTACGGCTACGTGCGCGCGGGCTAGCGGGCGAGGGAGCCTCTCTGTTTGTGAGGCCCTGAATTCGCAACGCAATGAAGAAGACCGGCCGGCACGGCCGGTCTTTTCGCGTCTGCACGCTGCCCTGCACGCGGCCATGTGTGTGCGCTGCAGCGATGACGCCCCGATGGCCCCTGGTCTGGCGGCGATCATCGCGCGTGGCTTCACTCGCGGTTGCTCGCGCGCCCACGCCACCCTGGTCTTAGAACCTTAGCGTTGGTCGAACTCGGTGGCGCCCTGTGCTCACCTTCCCGTGAGACGTGTCCGTAGGCTCTTATACTTTAGTTACGACATCGGCTAAGCTCGGCGCAGGTAAGAGCCGACCCCGCTTGCAGGAGGAGGAAACCTGATGGCGCGCCTGACCATTAATGGCAAATCTCAAGATATTGATGTCGACCCCGACACCCCGTTGCTGTGGGCGATTCGGGAGAACGTTGGCTTGACCGGCACCAAGTACGGCTGTGGCATTGCCCAGTGTGGCGCCTGCACCGTGCATATCGACGGGGAAGCCGTGCGCTCCTGTTCGATGCCCGTCAGCGCCGCCGAAGGCAAGGCCATCACGACCATCGAAGGCCTGGCCCAGAACGGCGTCCTGCACAAGGTGCAGAAGGCCTGGATCGATCACGATGTACCCCAGTGCGGCTACTGCCAGTGCGGCATGATCATGGCCGTGGCAGCGCTGTTGAAGGAAAAACCCAAGCCCACCGACGCCGATATCAACAATGCGATCACCAACATCTGTCGCTGCGGCACCTTCCAGCAGGTGCGCGAGGCGATCCACATGGCAGCTCAGAGCGCGTGAGGGAGGCAGCCATGAACCATATCCCGAAGATCAATCGTCGTTCGTTCGTCGTCGGCGCCGCAGCAACAGGCGGTGGCCTTGCTATCGGACTGAACCTGCCGTTCGGTGGTCCCCAAGTGGTGCGCGCGCAGGACGGCTCGCCGGAACTCACCGCCTGGGTCGTCATCCGGCCCGATGACACTGTCGTCATCCGCATGGCGCGCTCGGAGATGGGCCAGGGCACCATCACCGGCTTGGCCCAGCTCGTCGCCGAGGAGCTAGAGTGCGACTGGTCGAAGGTCACCTATGAATATCCGACGCCTGGCCAGAGCCTGGCACGCAAGCGTGCGTGGGGTGACTTCTCGACCGGGGGGAGCCGCGGCATCCGCATGTCGCACGAGTACGTCCGCAAAGGCGGAGCGACCGCGCGCATGATGCTGATCCAAGCCGCGGCCAACGAGTGGAAGGTGCCGGCTGCAGAATGCACGGCGGCCAACAGCGTGATAACGCACGGGCCGTCGGGACGCAACACGACCTTCGGCAGGGTGGCCGAAGCCGCCGCCAAGCTCGAGCCTCCCAAGGAGGTCCCACTCAAGGACCCGAAGGACTGGAAGATCGCGGGTAAGTCGGTGAAGCGGCTCGACACCGTGGACAAGGTCACGGGCAAGCAAGTCTATGGATTCGATCTCAGGCTGCCCGGAATGCTCAACGCTGCCATCAAGGAGTGCCCGGTCTTCGGCGGCAAGGTGAAGAGCTTCGAGGCGGCCAAGGTCGCCGGGATGAAGGGCGTGAGGAAGGTGGTGCAGGTCGGCGATTCCGCCGTTGCGGTAGTGGCCGACACCTGGTGGCAGGCCAAGACTGCCCTCGACGCACTGCCAGTCGTGTTCGATGAAGGCGAGAACGCCAAGGTATCGAGCGCCTCGATTGCCACCATGCTGGAGGCCGGCCTGACGGCCGAGCAGGCCTTCGTTGGCAATCAGAACGGCGATGCCAAGGCGGCCCTCGGGGGCGCAGCGAAGAAGATCGAGGCTGTCTACGCCTATCCCTTCCAGAACCACGTATGCATGGAGCCTATGAATGCTACCGCGCGCTACACAACCGACAAGTGCGAGGTGTGGGTGCCGACGCAAAACGGCGAGGACGCGTTGGCGTACGTGCTGTCAGCGTCCGGCCTGCCGGCCGACAAGTGCGACGTCTACAAGATCAACCTCGGCGGCGGCTTCGGCCGGCGCGGCGCCTATCAGGACTATGTGACCCAAGCCGTCCTGATCGCCAAGCAGATCCCGGGCACTCCGGTCAAGCTGCTGTGGTCGCGCGAGGAGGACATGCGGCAGGGCCACTACCACCCGATCATGCAGTGCAAGCTGGTGGGCGGCTTCGACGCCAACAACAACCTCACTGCGCTGCACATGCGGCTGTCGGGTCAATCGATCCTCGCCGCCGTGCGTCCGCAGGTTGTCGACAAGGACAAGGGGCGCGACGCGCTCGTGTTCCAGGGTCTGGCGGAGCCGGCCCTGTTGGGGAACGAGCACTCGTTCGGCTACTCCATCCCGAACCTGTTGATCGATCACGCGATGCGCAACACCCACGTCCCGCCAGGGTTCTGGCGTGGCGTCAACATCAACCAGAACTGCATCTTCATCGAGTGCTTCATGGACGAGCTTGCCCAGGCGGTCGGCCAGGATGAGCTCGAATTCCGCCGCAAGCTGATGGCCAAACACCCGAAGAACCTTGCCGTACTAAACGCAGTGGCGGAGAGAGTCGGCTGGGGCAAGCCGGCGCCGCAGGGCGTCTATCGGGGGCTCGCCCACATGAAGGCGTTCAACAGCTACGTTGCGGCGGTAGCGGAGATCTCGATCGAAGGCGGAGGCAACAGGATCAAGATCCACCGCATCGTCGCAGCAACCGACCCTGGCCATGCGGTCAACCCGGCCCAGATCGACCGCCAGGTGGCAGGCTCGTTTGTCTACGGCCTGTCCGCGCTCTTCTATCAAGAGTGCACGATCAAAGGCGGGCGCGTTGTAGAGGAGAACTTCGACACCTACGATTCGATGCGCATCGCGCAGATGCCACGGGTCGAGTCGATCATCATGCCGAGCGGGGGCAGCGATCCCTGGGGCGGGGTCGGCGAGCCGACCATCTGCGTGGCGGCGCCTGCGGTGCTGAACGCGTACTTCAAGGCGACGGGCAAGCGCCTGCGTACCTTGCCGTTGAAAAACGAGAAGATCACTTTGGTCTAATCGGGACGTGCGAGCAGCAACCCGCGCCGCCAGTTGCTGCTCGATCGCCTAGTCGTCGGCAAGCCAGCAGGTGTCGAATGAGGGTCCTTGTCCTCGCAGCGATGCTGCTGCTGCCCGGTACGGTGGGGCGGGCCGAGCCGCCGCCGGGCGCCAGCTCCTGTTCCGGGTGTCATGCGCTGAGCGCTGCGGTTGCCACGGCCGTCCCCAGGCTTGGCGGTCGCAGCGCCGCCGAGATCGCCAGTCAAATGCAGGCCTTCAAAAGCGGGCAGCGCCCGAGCACGGTCATGGCCCGGATTGCCAAAGGCTTTTCGGAGGTGGAAGCGCAAGCCATCGCTGAATGGTACGCGGCCCAGAAGTGAAGGGAGGCGGATATGGCGCGGCTTGGCTTGAACCGCCGGCAGTTTCTGGCCGCGATGGGGGCTGCGTCCGCGGCCCACCTCGCTGCGCCGGCGCGGGCCCAGGCCGGTCCCCGCGTGGTGGTGATCGGCGGCGGCTTTGCCGGGGTCACGGCGGCGCGCGCCATCAAACAAGCCGATCCCCGTATCGGCGTGAGCTTGGTTGAAAGCAACCGCACCTTTACGGCCTGCCCCTTCAGCAATCTGGTGATCGGCGGTTTGCGGGCGCTCACGGCCCAGCAATTCGGCTATGACAAGATCAGTGCCGGCGGTGTTGATGTCATCTTCGCCACGGCCGTCGGGGTCGACGTTGGGACGCGCCGCGTCGCCCTGGAGGGCGGCACGAACCTCGCCTACGACCGCTTGATAGTCGCCCCAGGCATCGACGTTCGCTGGGACGGCCTGCCGGGTTACACCGAGGCGGTCGCCGCTAAGATGCCACACGCCTGGAAGGCCGGCGAGCAGACGCTGCTGCTACGGCGTCAGCTCGAGGCGCTCGAGGACGGCGGCGTGGTCGTCATGTCGGTGCCGGCCAACCCCTTCCGGTGTCCGCCGGGTCCGTATGAACGCGCCAGCCTGATCGCGCATTATCTCAAGACGAAGAAGCCCAAATCGAAGATCCTTATCCTCGATGCCAAGGATACCTTTTCCAAGCAGCGCCTGTTCCAGGACGCTTGGAAGGAGCTCTACCCCGATCACCTGGAGTGGGTGGCCCTGTCCAAGGGCGGCAGGGTGACATCGATCGATGCCGGGACGCAGACCTTGATCACCGAGTTCGGCGAGTACAAGGCCGCCGTTGCCAACGTCATTCCGCCGCAAAAGGCCGGCCGCGCCGCGGAGCTGGCGGGGGCCGCCGATCAGACGGGTTGGTGTCCGATCGATCCGGTCAGCTTCGAATCCAAGCGCAGCCCCAACGTGCACGTTGTGGGGGATGCCACCATCGCCGGCGGCATGCCCAAGTCGGCCTTTTCCGCCAATGCGCAAGCGAAGGTGTGTGCCGCCGCCGTCGTCGACCTGCTGGCGGGTCGCACCCCCGCCCCGCCGAAATTGATCAACACCTGCTACAGCCTGGTGGCGCCCGAGTACGGCATCAGCGTTGCCGGCGTCTATGAGCCCGTCAACGGCGTCTTGACCGACGTGCCGGGCGCGGGCGGCGTCAGTCCCGTCGAGGCGCCGCGGGGCGAGCGTGCGCAAGAGGCGGTGTTTGCCGAGGGTTGGTTCAACACCATCACGGCCGAGGTCTTCGGTTGAATGGTGCGCCGGAAAGGCTGGACCAGAAGCTCGTCTGGGTCGTGGCGCTGGCGGTGCTGTGGAGTTGCTGCCCGCCTGGCGCCAGCCGGACGCAGGAGGCGCTCGTGAGCTTCAGCGTTAGCGGTGATGGCATTGAGCGGTCGCTGACGGGCGCGCCCGGGGATAGCGCGCGCGGACGCGCCATCGTCACCAACCGTCAGGTCGGCCTGTGCCTGCTCTGCCATTCCGGGCCGTTTCCCGAGGAGCGGTTGCAGGGCACGCTGGCGCCGGATCTCAAAGGCGCCGGTGCGCGTTTCACAGAGGCCCAGCTGCGCCTGCGCATGGTCGATGCTGCCGTCATCAACCCCAATACCATCATGCCGCCCTACTATCGGCTAGAGGGTCTTGAGCGTGTCGCACCCGCCTTTCGCGGCAAGCCGATATTGACGGCGGAGCAGATCGAGGATGTGGTGGCGTTTCTGATGACCTTGCAGGAGTGAGCCAGGAGATGGGCGAGAGCACCAGGGTCAATGATCGCGCCGGGGCAGGCTGGCCAAGCACGCGGCGCGAGGTCATGAAGTCTGCAGGTGCGCTCGGCCTGGGTAGCCTGCTGCCGCCGCTTTCGGTGCGCCCAGCGGCTGCCATGCCGGCCGGCCTGAAGGCGGCGATGGCCGCGGTGATCGGCGATGCCAAGCTTAATATTGGCCGCGTCAAGCTCGAGATCCCACCGCTGGTCGAGAACGGCAACACGGTGGCCTGTGCGGTCGCGGTCGAGAGCCCGATGACCGAGACGGACTACGTCAAGGCCATTCACATTTTCAACGAAAAGAACCCGCAACCCAACGTGATCAGCATCAATCTGGGGCCGCGCGCAGGACGCGCGGCCATTGCCACCCGCATTCGCTTGTCCGACTCGCAGACCGTGACAGCTGTGGCCCAGATGTCCGACGGCTCGTTTTGGTCGACCAGCGTCGACGTGCTCATCACGCTAGGCGCCTGTTTGGAGGACCCGCTCTGATGGCGCGCTCTCTTATCAAGGTGTCGCCGAACCCGCGGCGCGGCGAGGTGATCGAAATCAAGACGCTGATTTCGCACGAGATGGAAACCGGCTTCCGGCACACCAGCACCGGCGCCGCCATCCCCCGCGACATCATCACGAGCTTCGTGGCGACCTACAACGGCGAGGAAATCTTCGCCGCGCAGCTGTTTCCCGCAATTGCCGCCAATCCCTTTATCACCTTCTATACCATCGCCCGGGAGAGCGGCGTGCTCGAGTTCCGCTGGACCGGCGACAACGGCTACGCCGCCAGCGAGCAGGTGAAGATCACGGTCGAATGACGCGGGCGGCAGGGGTTCCCTCGGCGTTGGGATTTGCCGGCGCGGGGCGCCGGGCAGCCATGCGCCCGCGCGCGCTTGGCCTTGCCGCGCTTGCGGGCACACTCGCTGCCCCGAGCCTTGCCGCCGACATTCCGCCCAACGAGCGCCGTTCCGCCTATGAGAGCATGAGTGCCGCGAGCAAGGCGATGCAAGATGACGATACCGCCAACCCGGGCATGCTGTGGGTGCTCGACGGGGAAGCGCTGTGGCGACGGCGGGACGGCGAGCGGGCGCGGGCGTGCGCGGATTGCCATGGCGAGGCGGCGCAAAGCATGCGCGGCGTCGCGGCACGCTATCCAGCCTTTGATGCCAAGCGCGCTGCGGCGATCGATCTCGAAGGTCGCATCAACCTTTGCCGCGTCGAACAGCAACAGGGCCCGGCCTTGAAGCCCGAATCTAAGGAGCTGTTGGCGCTTTCAGCCTACGTGGCGCGCCAGTCCCGCGGGCTGCCGATCGAAAGCAACGATCCGCGCCTCCAGCCCACGATCGAGGCGGGCCGGGCCCTGTTTGAGCGCCGCCAGGGGCAGCTCAACCTCGCCTGCGCGCACTGCCATGACGAACACTGGGGGCAGAAGCTCGCCGGCAACGCCATCCCGCAGGGTCATCCGACGGGATATCCCCTCTATCGGCTCGAGTGGCAGGGCCTTGGCTCCCTGCAACGCCGTCTGCGCAACTGCATGATCGGCATGCGGGCCGAGAGCTATGCCTTCGATTCCCCGGAATTCATTGCGCTTGAGACCTACCTGATGTGGCGGGCGCGCGGGCTCAGCGTGGAGAGCCCGGCGGTGCGGCCGTAAGCGGTGGCCGCGGTCAGGAGTGGCGCGGTCCCCGCAGTTCGAGCAGGGCCGCCTCGATGCGCCGCCAAGTCTCGGCTTGTTCCTTGTCGTTGTTTCTTTCGAAGGCCTGTGCCTTGTGCGCGGCCTCCGCAATGGCTTTGGCGCCCTGCATCTCGTAGAGCTGGCGGGCGTAGCGCTGAATCTGGGTTGCGTCCATCGGGCCCTCCTTGGTGTGACTTGGGTGTCCGGGGGCAACGCCCGCTGCCGAAGCTGGGTTCCCCCGGCGCGGCGGGGGTGGCAGGGCAGGCCAGCGCTTCTGCACGACCACCAACCGAATGGCCGCCAGCAACGCCGGCGGCCACTTCGACGCGTTGCGCGAGACCTGAAAACCCGTTTCGACCACGGGCCCGGGAAGGCCGTCCGCGACATCCCTCTTCGACCCGCCCGGAGCGATTGCCCGCTGAGCTCCTTCGGTGCCGTCATCGAAGTGACGCCAAGGTTTCGCCGCCTTTGACTGGGACACCACGCGCCGCGCAACGTCACGGTCGGCGCGACCGTTCCAGCCTTAACCCGGACGCAGTTGCGGTGGAGCTGGACGGCCTCTTCGCCAATGCGCTAGGTCAAGGCAGGACCGGCGTCGTGCAACCCTTTGCCTAATGAGGGGCTGCTTGAACAGTCTTTTCTAACTGACGGGGCTTTCGCAGTGCGCGGCACCTGTGGGTTCTGAGAGACATGAGGATCAGTAACATCATCGTTGCTCTTGCGGTGCTCTTGATTTTCGCGCCTGGCGCCAGCCGCAGCCACGCATTTGAGATCACCTACCTCGGGCCAGCCGGTGAACCGGCGCGCGCGTTTCCCAAGCCGGAACGCTCCGTTGCGAAGATCGTAAGCCCACTCCGCTCCACAGAGCGGCAACGTGATGCCTTTGACGAATCCGGCCAGCTCGCAAAGCTGCTTGCCATCAAGCCGGGGATGACCGTCGGCGACATCGGCGCCGGCAGCGGCTACCATACGGTGCGTCTGTCGCCGCTGCTTGGTCGAGCGGGGCGTGTGATCGCCCAAGACGTCACCCCGGACTATCTCAAACAACTCGCCGAGCGCATTCAGCGCTTGAAGTTGTCCAATGTCAGAATTGCGCTTGGCGAACCGCACGATCCGCGCCTGCCTGGCGCTTCGCTCGATGTCGCCATCCTCGTGCACATGTACCACGAGGTGGCTCAACCCTACGCGTTTCTATACAACCTCGCCCCAGCCCTGAAGGCGGGCGCGCGGGTCGGGATTGTTGACCTCGACCGCCCCACCTCCCAACACGGCACCCCGCTCGGCCTATTGCGCTGCGAGCTTGAAGCCGTTGGATATCGGCAAATAGCGTTGCACCAGTTTGTGGGCGACCCCAGCTATCTCGCGGTGTTCTCACCACCCACCGATGCCGGCCGCAAGCCGCCGCGAGACATCGTCGCTTGTAAAACCGCCCACCGTTAGCTTCGCGTCACGGCGGCTGGGTGGCTGCGCGAGCTCGATGTTGTTGTTGGTCTCATCGATTGAGGCCGGTCTCGCCGCGCGCATCGCCGCTTACCCACGACCCGTGCGCACGTTCCCCCGAGCGCGACCGAAATGGCGGTATTTGCCCACCGGGAAGCGGTGGGGGCTCGGCGCTATTGTGAGGCGGTCCGCTCGGTCCTCCGGGCCGTGGCCGCCGCCTGTGGGCCCCCCTCGTCGGCCTCGATCAGCACGTCGACTTGCTGCCCCGGCAGAATGACCATGCCGTCCTCGACGATGGCGTAGATGAGCTGCATGACCCTGGTGTCGACGCGTTCGGTGGTCAGTCCGGACAGGGCGCGTTTCGGCACCACGAGGGGTTCGGCACGCACGAAACTGAGCTGGAGCTTGCGCACCAAATCCCCTCTCAGCGAAGCGACCGCGCGCGCGCCGGGGCGGTAGCGCGCAATATCGGCCTCGTCGATGTCGATGCGCACGTGCATGGGATCGGTCCGCCCCATCACGATTAGGGGCTGCGTGACGGCACCGGCGAGCGCGAACTCGCCGGGGTTGATGTTGACGCGCAGCACCTCGCCGTCGATGGGTGCGTTCACGGTCCTCAGCTCCAAATCGGTTTGCGCCAGCTTGAGGCTCGCCCGCGCCTGCTCGATGGCGGCAAGCTCGATGGCGATGTTGGCACCGCCTTTGGCTTCGTCGTAAAGCGCAAGGTTCGCCTGTGCCAGGGACAAGCGGGCCGAGGCCTCGGCATACTTGGCTTCTGCCGTGCGCAAGAGGTTGCGGCGCCGGGTGATCTCGCGAGCCGAAATCGTGTCCCCGGAATTGAGGCCGCTGGCGATCCGCACCACATCGGTCGCATCATCCTTTTCCGCGCGCGCCGCCTCGACCGCGGTCAGGGCGGCCTGCACCTCCGCCTCCAAGCCCGGGACGCGGCTGCGCGCCAGGGTCAGGCGCGCCTCGGCCGCGGCAAGGTCGCGCCGGCGCTGGGCCACGACGGCCTCGGCGAGCCGGCTGTCGAGGGCGAACAGTGGATCACCCTTGCTGAGCTTGACGCCGGGTACGGCGAATACCTTGCTGACCGTGCCCGAGATGTCCGTGCCGATGCTGATTTCCTGGCTCGAGGGTTCGACCAATCCGACCGCGCCGATTTGCGCGGCGGGCATGGGCTGCGGGGCCGGCGTACTGACGATCGACGACGTGTGCGGCGGCGTGAACCAGGGCTCGATGGCGGCGCGCAGCTGGCTCTTGCTGCTGATGGAAACGGAGGCGCCGAGCCCGGCAAGGGCCGCGACGGTGCCGAGGCCATAGGCCAGAAGGGGCAAACGGCGGGCCATCAGGCTGCCTCCCTTTCGCTGCTGGTATCGATGCGCGTGATCCGCCCGTCGTCCATATGAATGATGCGATCGGCGAAGCCGAAGATGCGATGATCGTGGGTCACCACCAGCACGGCGCGGTCGCTTCTGACCGTCACCTGGCGTAACAGCTGCATGACCAAGCGCCCGGAGGTCGCATCGAGGGCCGCGGTCGGCTCATCGCAGATGATGAGCTTGGGGTCGTGGGCAATGGCACGGGCAATGGCCACGCGCTGCTGCTCGCCGACCGAGAGCTCGCTCGGATATTTATCGCCATGGGCGGCCAGCCCCAGGTCGTGCAGCAGACTTTCGGCCCGCGCCTTCACCTGGGCCGGATGCTGTCGCAAGACGAGGAGAGGCACGGCGACGTTCTCCGCCGCGGTGAGCGCCGGAAACAGGTGGAACTGCTGCAGCACCAGACCGACGTTGCGGCCGCGAAAGCGCACAATGCCGCGGCGGCCAAGCGTGCCAAGCTCGGTGCCGAACAGCGCAATGGAGCCCTGATCCGGCCGCAGGATCCCAGCGATGGTGGAGATCAGCGTCGTTTTTCCGCAGCCCGAGGGGCCGACGAGCAGGGTCATTTGTCCCGCGTGGACGTCGAGATCGAGCCCATGCAGCACCTCGGTGCGGAATTTTCGGCGGCCGAGGTGTTTGACGACCCCGCGACAGGCGATGGCCGGTACCTCCGTCGCGGGTTGACCGTTTCGGCTCATCGCTTGCCCCAGAATACCATGGCGGGTTGGGCGAACAGCACCCGTCCGAGGCTGGTCAAGGTGGACAGCACGATCAAGAGGGCGATGGTGGCACCCACGCCCGAGGCGATCCACCACGGCAGATTGAAGCCGCGCAGCGCGGAAGTCGGCGTCGCAGCATATTCGAAAAAGAGCGCCGCCAAGCCGATACCGATGGCGTACCCCATGAGACCGACGACCGCCGCCTGCAACAGCACCAGGCCGATCAGCCGGCCGCTGGTGACGCCGATCACCTTCAGCATGGCGTATTGCGGGAGATTATCGGTGACGAACATGTTGAAGGTCAGACCGACAATGGCACTGCCCACGACCATGCCGAGCAGGATGGTGGTGGCGAAGCTGATGGGAATCCCGGTGTTCTTCAGATAGTAGCGAATGGTTCGCCAGGAGAATTCCTCGGACGTGTAGGCGTTGAGGCCGGTGCGCGCGGCAATGCCGCGGGCGACGGCAACGGGTTCGAGATCCGCCGTCGCCTTGGCGAGGATGAACGACAGCTGGTTACGACCGGTCGGCACGAAGGCGACGGCCTGAGAATAGCGCGTATGAATAATGACCTGGGCGGAAAAGGCCGGGGCGGCGTCGGTGATGACGGTCACCACGGCGCGCCGATCGTTGAGATCGAGCGTCTTGCCGAGGGTGAGCGGTTCGCCCGGCCACAGCTGCATAAAGCCGACGCGGTCGATGGCGATGGCATCGGGGCGGCGCAGATCAAGGATCGAACCCTTGAGAATGCGCGCTGGCACGCCCGTCAGGCTGGCGTCATCGACACCCAGCAAGAGCGCGCTTTTGGTTCGGCCCTCCGGGGTCTTGACCGACGTTGCCGCCTTGAAGAGGGGCACCGCCCAGGCGATACCGGGGACACCACGCACCCGGTAGAGCTCGGTATCACGCATGGGCCGCACCAAGTCGAGGTATTCGACGGCCGGGTCCATCACCCAGATGTCGACGTCCGTCGCGTCGGCGATGACGTTCTGCGAGCGCGTCATCAAACCGACGAACAAGCCGGCCTGCTGGGCCACCAGCAGCGTGGCAAAAGCCACCCCGAACACCAGTCCGAGGACTTTGACGCGCTCTCCGAAGAGCATCTTGATGACGATGCTCAGCATGGCGCGTTATTCGGCGGCGACCGCCGGAATGCGCGTGGTGAGCCCCAACTCATCCCACAGGCTCGCCAGGGCCGCCAACAAGTGGTCCATGTCCGCATCGCTATGCAAGGGAGAGGGGCACAAGCGCAGGCGTTCCGTGCCACGCGGAACCGTTGGATAGTTGATGGGCTGGATGTAAATGCCGTAGCGACTGAGCAAGGCATCGGTCAGGGTCTTGCACAGCACCGGATCCCCGACCAGCACCGGCACGATGTGGCTTGGATTGTCCATGACGGGGAAGCCCGCGGAGGACAGGCGGCGCTTCAGCGTGCGGGCGCGTTCCTGATGGCGTTCGCGCTCAAGACTGCTCTTCTTCAAGTGCCGGATGCTGGCGATCGCCCCGGCAACGATAGCGGGCGCCAGCGAGGTCGTAAAAATGAAACCCGGCGCATAGGAGCGGATGGCATCACAGCACTCGCGCCTGGCGGCGATGTAGCCGCCCATCAGCCCGAAGCCCTTGGCCAGCGTGCCCTCGATGATGTCGACCTTGTGCGCGACGCCGTCACGCTCGGCGACGCCGCCTCCCGTTGGCCCATAGAGCCCGACGGCGTGTACTTCGTCGAGATAGGTGAAGGCGTTATAGCGATGCGCTAGGTCGCAGATCTCGCCGATGGGGGCGATATCGCCGTCCATCGAATAGACCGACTCGAAGGCCACGATTTTCGGGGCCTCGCGCGGCACCGATTTCAGCAGGCGCTCGAGGTCGTCGAGATCGTTGTGGCGCCAGATGCGCTTGGGGCCGCCGCCGTGCCGGATGCCCTCGATCATGGAGGCGTGGTTCTTGGCGTCGGAAAAAACCGTGGCATCGCCCAACAGCTTGACCAGGGTCGACAACGTGGCGTGATTGGCGACGTAACCCGAGGTGAAGAGAAGGGCTGCGTCCTTGCCGTGCAGGCTGGCGAGCTCGGCCTCGAGCTCGACGTGGTAGTGGGTGGTGCCGGAGATGTTGCGCGTGCCTCCCGCGCCGGCCCCGACGCGGTCGATGGCTTCGTGCATGGCGCTCAGCACCTTGGGGTTCTGGCCCATGCCAAGGTAGTCGTTGGAACACCACACCGTAATGTCGCTAATGGCGCCGTCGGCTTGGAAATGCTGCGCCGCCGGGAAACTCCCCCGCACGCGGCCGATATCGGCAAACACGCGATATCGGCCTTCCTGTTGGAGGGCGCCGAGCGCCTCGGCGAATTTCTCTAAGTATTGCACCTTGTCCCCCCTTCATACGCCACGGCGGGGCGCGCGGGCCCTAATGCGAAGCAAAATGAGATTGCGGCCGAGGCTAGTGTAGGGGGCGTTGAGACGGGGAAATAGGGACCCTCAGCCAGATCCGGAACAGGACGAAAGTCGGAAAACGGCCCGACCCTCACGGTTAATGCGCCGCCTCGAGTTAACCCATAGCAGGGTCAAGCCTTTTTCACTTGTGGGAGGCTTTTCGGGGGACCGCGACCCAAGCGGTGGGAACGCCCGGCCGGGGTCTCGGCCGCGCCGGCACCGCAACAGCGCGCGGGAACTAGTCGCCCTCCACCACCGTTGCCAGGGGTTAACCCTCCCCGAGCGGATCACACCCATGCAACACAAGCTTTTGCACGAGAACAACGGACAGCGGACCTACGTCGTTGTGCTGGAAACGGGGGAGGAGGTGTTGGCCTCGCTCCAAGCCTTCGCCAGTCAAAACAAGGTCCACACGGCGCAGCTCACGGCCATTGGCGCCTTCAGCGACGTCGTCTTGCAGTATTTCGATTGGGAGGCCAAAGCCTACAGAAACGTGCCCGTGCGCGAGCAGGTCGAGGTTGCCTCGCTCAACGGTGACATCGCGCAGGCGCCCTCGGGCGGGCCAGCGCTGCACGTCCATCTCGTGATCGGTAAGCGCGATGGGACGGCCATGGCCGGCCACTTGGGTGAAGCGCACGTGCGCCCAACCTTGGAGGTGATCGTCACGGAAAGCCCAGCGCATCTGCGCAAGGTCAAGGATCCCGTGTCGGGCCTGGCCCTCATCAGGCCCCAATCAGGGGGGCGCTAGGCGCGCAAAGGGAGGCCGGCGCGCGCCCTATCCTGTTCGCCGCCCAACAACGGTCGGCGCGCCCGCCCCAGGCCCGGACGACTTGGGGCGCGCGCGCGCTCTCAGCCCGCGCAACGCCTGGCCCTCAAGCGGCACCGTGCCGAGGCTTGCGCACGTAGCCATAGCGCAGGTTGCTACGTGCGGCTCCGTTTTGCAGATACTCCTCCTTCATGGCGGCGAACCGGTCGCCCCGATCGCTGCGCTTGGCGAGGCCGTAGAGCCGCATATTGTTGCCGGAGAAGATCGCGGTTTTGACCGCGTCGGTCGGACCCCCAAGCGGGGTGAAGCCATACTTTTTCTGCATATCCTCGGGGATTTCGAGCCGCCGCAGCGCCTCGATCTGCCATTGTGGCGATCCGGTCCAGATCGCATCCGTGCCCCAGCAGATGTGATCGGCGCCGAGGCCCTTGATCAGCACCCCCATCAGCGCGGCGCCGAGGCGCGGCTCGGCCACGACGCTTTGCGCAAACAGCTGCCCGACGTCACCGTAGACGTTGCTCACGCCAAACTTCGCGGGGATATCGGCGAGGTCGCTGGTCCAGGAGATGCGTCCCGTCCGTTCGAACTCCTGCCAGCCCTGCTCGGCGGTGCCGCCACCGGGGTAGCGATAGGCCGAATGATAGATGACGAAGTTGAGCTGCGGCCAATCCTTGGCCGCCTGGCCGACGTCGCGCACGTCACAGTAGCTCAAGAGATGCGGGAAGCGCTCCTCGATGGAGGAAGGGAACAGGCCCTTGTGCACGCAGATGTTCTTGATGCCGTGCTTGAGGGCAAGCTCGTAGCCCTTATAGGCCACCTTCTCATCATCCATGCGCCAGGGATAGGCGCTCTTGTCTTTGTTGGTGTTGTCCCCAATCGTGTAGCCCTTGATCGAGTCCGGCTTCATGCTGAGCGCGTGCTCGAGGTTCTCAAGCCAGCCCGGCTGGCCCGGGGTGAAGATGGCATGTGCCATCATGCGTCTGGAGCCGGCCTCCTTATTGACGCGCTCGCGCGCGGCGATCGTCATCTCGTTGGTGAGGAACCAGTCCTGCGGAATGTCGGAAGGCGCGCTGGAGATGAGTGCGATCTTGGTGTCGCTGTCGAGGAAGATCTCCTTGAAGTAGTTGTTCCACTTCAGATCTTCGATCGTCTGCGGCTTGCCGATCAATTCCGGGTTCCAGCCGGCCTTCCCCACAGCCTCGCGTTGCCGCACAAAGGTCTGGATGCGCGTATCGTCGCGCAAAAAATGCGTGTGCATATCCATAATGAACTGATCCTTGAGCGCGTTGGCGCGCTCCTGGGCCATGGCGGGTGTCGCGGCTTCGGCCTTGCTGACGTCGAAAATGGCGCCAAAGGTGTCGTTCATGGCCACGAAGGCGGCCGCCATGCCGGCCGCGCTCTGGAAAAAAGCGCGGCGGCTCAAGCCTTGGCTTTTGCCGAGCTC
>Ga0081455_10003175_pt1 | contig 19072 bp, 22 predicted proteins | sample TabmetS3T2R1_FD_70207 | JGI IMG/M metagenome (GOLD analysis project Ga0081455, IMG submission 70207) | Tabebuia heterophylla rhizosphere microbial communities from the University of Puerto Rico - S3T2R1 | ecosystem: Host-associated > Plants > Roots > Rhizosphere ... | reverse complement strand
ATGCGCATACGTCGTCTCCTGATGCCAGTCTCCCCCGACCTTTCTGGGGCATTCGCGGCCATTCCCGACCACGTGCCGCCCGCGGGCCTCGGCTGGGGCGCTGGAAAACCCCAGGGGGCGGGGCGTCTCACGCAGGTGATGGACGAGATGCGTGATGAGCGGCCCCCCTCGGCGATGCCACGGCCGGGGTGGCCCCCGACACCCCGTGCAGCGAGCCTGGTGCAGCAAAGATAGGCATTATTGTGGGCCTTGATCATGGCGTCGGCCACCCCAGCAGACGACGTCCTAGGGAGCAGTACCTAAGTTCCTGAAGAACTAGAGGTTTGGTGATCCCTGCCACCATGCCTGGGGCCGAAAGTGGCCGACGCCGTGATCGAGGCCTTATTGTGCCTTTATTGAGAGAAGATATTGCATATACGCCTGCGTGAGACTTGTCGCAGACGGTTGCTTGATCAGCGGCAAGCGCAATGCTGGCACACTGTTATCGACATAGAATAAGCCCTCATTCAGTACCAACACGCTTGCGGCCTTGGCGGCGCTCGTAATTTGTGGCAACACTTCTGGCATCCATAAGCCAGTCAGGGATGTACGTTGATCCCCATCAAAAGCTGCGCGCCAGATTTCGACTGTTACCCACAGATGTTTGCCAGTCCCAGCATGCCAGCGGGCAATATCCTGGTACAACCGTGGCAGTTCAGCAATCCGTTGCAGCGGATCATAGTCATACTGCGCCATCGCTGTGCTGGAGCCTACGCTATCTTGATACATATAGATATCGATGGCGCTGTCACGGATCTGCTGAGGTATTGAGGCGGGGCCTAGCAAGCAATTGCGCGGGCTATATGGGGCTACCATTATTGGACGGTCGGGCATGGTGCTTTCTTTAACGACACGGGCGACGGGATCGTAGAGGTTGCGACTGACATCATAGCAACTCAATTCATGGCTGATCGCCCAGCCGTAGAGCGAGGGGTGGGTTTTGTATTGCTGCCACAAATCCTGGACAATGGCTGTGGAGACATCCTTGATCTGTCCAAGGCGAGCATTCAAGCGTACAGGATTAATGCCATTGGGGATGCCATCCATCGCCATAAGATAATAGTCTTCAATGGCGAGACTAAGAAAGATGTCCCCTGATCGGCCAAGACCAAGCATAACATACATGCCTTGCTTATCTGCTTCATCGAGGACTGTCTCGAACACATCAAAACGTGCAGCCCATGGGCACCGCTCTCCCTGATGCTGGGGCGGGTACATCATTTTCGGACCATTGGGGCAGAGATAATCATAGCTCCGCGTGTCGAGTTGGCAGGAAGCATAATCGGGCCAGCGTACTTCCAGTCTGGTCGGGTAATAGAAGCATCCGCCAAATTCAGCATAGGCCAGAATGAGTAGGGATATCCCGCGTTCTTTATAGTTACGCACGAGGAGGCGGATATCGTCTGCAGCAATCTGGGGATAGGGTAAAAACCTAAGCGCACCAGGTTCGAGCCAAGCCGCAGTGAAGATGGGTGGACCAGCCATGCCTGGCGTAGGCGCTACAATTGTGAGGGGCCATTCTAGGCGGATATCAGGCCAGCCTTGGCGTTGGATCACAGCAATAATGGTGCGTTTGCCCTGGAAGGCGACAGGCGCCCAGTGGGTCTTTACGAGGCTTTTCGTGCCTGCCTGGGTGCTATTCTTCTGTGCTTCGCCCATAATCCGCATAGCCGGATGCACAAGAGAGGCATAAAACTGCACTGTCGCCTCTTGTGCCCATAAGGCGGTATTCATGAGCCCTAGGCGGATCTCCACAAGCTGCTGTGTCGTTGTGACAGTGGGCGGCACAACGGTCAGCGAGGCAGTGAGTTGCCCTACCTCCTGCATGCGAGTCGCAGAGGCAGGAGAAACAGCATAAAAGGATAAGGCGAGAGCAATAATAAGTTTAAACGGCATACTTTTTCCATGCCTCCATAATCCATTGGGCATCTGAGAGTGCATGGTGAGGCATATCATCAGGTTGTGTCACCTGTGTATGCCCATGATCATCTAGCCATTGCCGGAGATCGCGGCAATACATCGGCCATGTTTTTGGTAAAGCCAGCATGGGGCCGTAGAGCTGACATAGGACCACCCAGTCGTAGGCACAGTAATACCCCAGAAATGTAGGCGTATCACCGACAAACGTTTGTAGCTGCTTGGCGATAACGGCTTTCCATTCCCATGGGCAGGTAACATGAGGGCAAGTAGCGCGGGGCTGTGACATAAGTGCCTAATGCTTTCTTTTATTGCGCCCAGAGGGGCATTGATCAAGTGCTGGGATCACATTATGAAAGACAAAATCATTTGATAGGGCATGGTCGGCTTCAACCACTTGTTTATAAAACGTGCGTCCATCTTCGGCTATTATTCCTATGATGATTAGTTCTATATCGTGACCGTCTTCCATAAATTCCGTATCTAGTGCATATCATGATAGCAGCAACGAAGCATAGTCTCACGCCGCTGTAATGCCGTTAAGCAGCACCTGGCAAATTTGAGACGCCATGCTCAGCGTATAGAGCCGCAATACGGGCCACTCGCTGGCTTGCCAGGGAACAATTCTGCCTCGAACTTCGCAGGTGCTGCTATACTTCCTCCCGAGGGGTGGCTGCATCGTGCGCGGCGGCAACGCCCGGTCTGAGACACACCACAAGGCGCTTCTGAGCGTGACATAGACACGGACGCAGTGGACGATCCACGCCACAGAGGAGCGCTCGGTGTGTATGGGGGCGTGGAGGAAACGGAGCACCGTGCGGAAGTCATCCAAGAGCAGGGGTGGTTGACTTCTCAGCGCATCGGGCCTATTAAGCTTTCCGTCCTGGCACTCTGAGTTCGATGATCAGGGACAGGGGGCCGCATGGCCTGAAAACACTTCTGCTAGCGTATTATCAGGGCAAAATGGCACGTGAATCAATGGCTAGCCATGGTGATGGGAGGGGCGTATGGAGAAGAGCCTACCTCGTACCTGCTTCATATCGCATGCATACCGTGACGGGCATATTTGCAAGCGCCTGCGCGCAACGCTCCCCGAAGGCGTTGCATCAGTCGTTTATTCGCCAATTACCGTTCCACCGGACCAACTCGTCAGCACTCTGTTGATCAACGCCCTTCTGAGTTGCGACGGACTGATTTATCTGAACGGTGGCGCCTCCGCGTCCTCATTCTGGGTCGCCTTTGAGCGCGACTACGCCTTGCGGGCAGGTAAGGAGGTCTACGCGGCTGACGTCACGACGCTAGCAATGACTCGGCACACTGGTGCTCCATTGGATCTGGCGACATTTCCTTCATACCTTCATGCAGACTCTCATCATGTCGGTGACATCTTGAAGTTCCTCAGCCAAGAGAGGCACTTTGACCTGCCCAACGACTGTGAGCAAAGTCAGACCGATACGAGTATTCCTCAGACACTCCGTCAATCTTTGAGCGAACGCCTGATGAAGCGAGGAGGATACGCCATCGCATTTTGGTCGCGAGCGGCGAGTCGTTCACCGTGGGTTGACTTTGAGGTGCGGCAAGCAGCCGAGGGCATGTCCGACTTCAATGACCGCGTACTCTTTGCCTGCCTTGATCCGACCCCACTGCCGGACTTCTGGCTCCGCTTCCAGGAGCCAGCCGTGCAACTCTGGGCTGCGGTCGATGAAGACCGCTCGGCAACCCAGCGACGAGACGATCTCGTGGTACGCTTGTATTGGCTCATATACAGAAAGACGGAGATGCGACAGCTGGAGATACTCCATACGTAACCCCCACTGCAATGTGGCCTCACCAGCGCAGTGCATCGGGAGCCGCCCACCTATCTGCTACGCTCCCAGCTGTCGAAGCGCCATTGGTGTCCACGCTGAGGCCCTGCGAGACTACAGACGGCTCCCGAGGTACTGGGGAAGGACGGGCAGCGGTTTTGCTAGCGCCAATGGCTGGTAGATGGAAAAAGGCAGCAAACCGGGATGGGACGCGCATGCATCATGCGGCGCAACGCCAGAGCCGACGGCCGCCAGCCTCTGCTCGTGCGTCGCTCCCGCTTCCGGCTGCGGTTGAGCGCTAGCGTTGGGCTGCGATCACTGCGACCATTGGTGGCCCCTCTCCCTGCGGTTGGCGTCCTCGCCCACGTCTTGTCTCGGGGGGTGTATGCGCTGTGGCCTCACCCAGCGCGACCCAGGGCGTGCCCGACGCCTGCGCGCGACCCTGCGCTTTGCGCAAGCGCCCTGGGTCAGTGGTGCAGGTCTGCCTATCAGGGTGACATTATCACAGCGATAGCAGCGGGATAGCCGTCCCGGAGTATGCGCCCCAGTCACCTGCCTTACCCTAGTTCCTCTTGCATCTTAACCTGCTGAAATGAAAGCCCATATTATAAAGCGCACCCTTGGCCCGTAGCCTGGCACTATATTTGCTACACGTGGTCCTCACAAAGCGCCACGACCGCGCCGGTCTCGCCCATGGCCTCGGCCTCTGTCCCAGGCCACAGCATTGCCGTACTGGGGGACAGCGTGGGCGAGGAGGCAGTATAACGCGCGATCCTGAGAGGCCCTTGCTGCCGGAGCTGAGGGGGGTGGGCTGCGCTCCGAGGGAGCGAGGGGGCCGACGCCATGGTCAAGGCCCCGCTAGCCACATCTAATTTTCGCCGCGCATCCGGCTAGAAAAGTCAGGCAGTATGGCAACAGCAACGCCGTCGCCAGAGTATAAAATCATCGAAGACAGCGCTGGTGTGCAGCATGTCTCCCAAAAAGAGGGCAAGTTCTACATCGAGGTGCGGACATCGGGATGGGCGGAGATTGATGGGAAAGTGTACAGCTGGGATACCGTGGCACAAGACATCCCCGTGACTTGTCTCTCAGAGTAGCGCTGACGGAGAGCGTCACACGCCACGGCGGGTGCCATTGCCTGTGTGGAACTGCCACATGCGCTCCATGGATCAGCGTTTGGCATGGATGGCAGGCGGTGTGTATGGGCACGCCTCGACCTCGATGAGCCCTCCTGATTTTCCAGAGATGGGCTCGACAGTCGCGAGGACATGCGCAGCGTCGCAGTCAGGATTGACGCGCGACACACTGCGAGCAATGGAGCGTCCGAGCTTGTGGCAGGTTGCGACCTGAGGCGGCTCTGGCTTTGCGTAAGCTCACCCGCGGTTCCCCCGGAGGTCAGCCTACCTATCGGAAGTCATTATGTCTAGGCTGCGTGGAGAGAAGTAAATTTCCACTGCTAATAAGGAGGGAGTTGATTATGGCTTGGAAGACTGTTGACAAGTACTACCTTGGATACAACCTTGCCACGAAACAGTTCTACTTCTACTACCGGCTTCAGGGGGAAACAACGATTACCCAGTTCTTCCCTTCCGCGCAAGAATTCATCGCTTTGGCTGACATGTTCAGAAATGAAGGGCCTATCAGTTACAATACCGACGGGAATTATTTCGTAACGGCACCTGAGGCAGTCGGAGAGGGGGAAACGCCCGGTTAGCGCGGCCAACGACACTTCGCCTAACAATCGGCCTGCAGCCGACGCCTGTCAGCCTCCGCTCGTGCCTCGCTCCCGCTTCCAAGCTATGATTGACATTGCAAACGGTTGTGCCAAAAGGACTGATACATCCGACTTTTGGTGCAACCGTTGCGTCAATCATAGTTATTTTCTGATGTGCACGCAGGGCAAATCATAGGGTCTCGGCACGTACTGAGATCAGGAGGGTAACTATGTCATCAGACAAACAATTTACAGCTATAGGTCCCGCAACAGTGGGATTTCAGACCAATAGTGCTAGCATCGTTCTCGGTGCTCAAATAACCGGGACACATTTGGGGATTCGAGCTCACGGTGACAATGGTATCGGGGTTCACGCCACATCTATGAACCATTTCGGAGTGCTTGGCGAGTCCCCTTCGAGTACTGGGGTAAAGGGTACGTCGAGTACCAACATAGGTGTAGAAGGATTTAGTAAGGCGAATAGCGGGGTATCTGGCACCGGAACGCCGGGGGTTTTTGGTCGTGGAAATAAGAACGGTGCTACCGGTCACAACGGCGTCATGGGGGTCGTGGAAGGCGATGACGGTGCTGGAGTTTTTGGAGGACATCGAGAAAAACCTGATCCGAACACTGTCCCACCGCCCCCGGAGCTTAGTGTCACGTCGTTTGACCCAGCACCTTCTCCAGGTGCTGGAGTTTATGGTGTGAGTACTTCCGGACACGGCGTCGTTGGATTAAGCGAGGGTGGTCGCGATTTTCTGAGCCATGGAGTGTTAGGCACCAGCGAGAAAACTGCCGGAGTGGTTGGTATTTCTGGTCTAGTACCTAGCACTGTCCCTCCAGGTCTTTCAGGCGTGTATGGTTTCTGCGCGGAAGGCCGTGGCGTGTTTGGCTCTAGCGAGGATGCGGAAGGCATTCGCGGCTCTAGCAAAAATGGCTATGGTGGTTTGTTTGTATCTGAGAAGTTGGCCCAGGTACGTTTAGAACCTTTAGATATATTCAACCTTACATCAACCGGTAATCCAAATGGTGTTGTTCCCGGACGAGGAGGCGATCTTCTTGCTACCATCGATACAAGGGAACGCACTCGACGCTGTAGCCTTTGGTTTTGCGTCGGAGTGGATCCGAATACAAACCAAGCGCAATGGGTGCTTGTGGCGTCTTAGCGGACGAGAGCAAGCCCGGTCTCATCGTGCACCCTGAGTACGCAGTCCGTGCCTAACAACCGCTTCGAGAGGGACGCGGCAAAAAGCGCCGCGCCCCTCAATCGGGGCGTTGCTAGGATTGACATTGCAAATGGTTGTGCCAAAAGGACTGATAAACTCGACTTTTGGCGTAACCGTTGCGTCCATCATCCTTATTTCTGCTTTGCCCTCAGGGCAAATCATAGGGTCTAGGCAACAAAGAGACTTGTCGAAATTCGACCTGGCAGATGAAAGGAGGAGCAGCGAATGTCTACATACCAGATTGATTGGCACTGGTTCAACGCCTGGGGTAATGGATATCACACGATCGATGTGAATATCCCTCCTGCCTGGATTGGCGCCCAAGTTAGCTTGCATGGACATACTGGTGGGGGCACCAGCTACACAGGGATCAAGCATTATCGTCGGCGCCTCAGTTCTGGTAAGGACGAAGACCACGACTTCGGCGAGTGGCCATCCTGGCCTCCTGTCATCTTCGACTTCGTCAGTTCAATTACATTCGCCATTGCTACCGGCTCCGATCAACACGGTTGGTTGGTAGCCCGTATGGACTATTGGGGCTAATGGAAGGAGGCAGACATGGAGTTTCTATCTACCGGAAGAACACAAGTTCGGTCCGTCAAGTGCTGTGTTTTGTTTGACCCCTCGGATGGAGCGATACACCACGTCCATCGCGTTGTGACTATAGAGGGAGCTGACGATACCCCAGAGCAGCTCATCGAGCAGAGAACGCTCCAATTGGCGAAGGAACTTGGACTTGAGGTAGCAAGGCTGCAGTTGCTTCATGTGGACCCACATAGCATCGAACCAAATAAGCAGTATGCAGTAGATCCGAGCAGGCGATGCTTGGTGGCAGTCGAGCGACCAATTGAGGAAGAGAAGACGCCGGGAGCAAGACCCCCGCAACGCAGCAAGTACGGATCGTAGGGGATATTGCCTAACTTCGGCATCGAGCGGACGCCGCAAACAGCTGCGCTGCGCTTGCTGTTTGGGCGCCGCTCATACCGAGCGTTGCTAGGATTGACATTGCAAACGGTTGTGCCAAAAGGATTTACAAATCCGACTTTTGGCGCAACCATTGCGTCAATCATCATTATTTGCTGATGTGCACGCAGGGCAAATCATAGGGTCTAGATTGCCCATGGCGCTCGTCAACAGGCTGATCTGCGGAGAACTCTGAGGGTTGTGGCATGATGGACGACTTCGAAACTGCCGAGATCCAGACGGGCGAAACCAGCATCTTTGCGCACTGGTCTGGGTCTGGGGCGCCGCTCCTCTTGTTGCACGGTTTTCCACAGACGCACCTGATGTGGCGCAGCGTCGCGCCGATGCTTACCCGTCACTTTACGGTCGTCTGCCCCGATCTTCGTGGCTATGGGCGCAGCGGGTGCCCGGCCTCCACCCCGGACCATGCCCCTTATGCGAAGCGCGCCATGGCACAAGACATGGTGAGCGTCATGGAGCAGCTTGGCTTTGCACGCTTCGCTGTCGCCGGGCATGACCGTGGCGGTCGCGTCGCGTATCGCATGGCTCTTGACCATCCGCAGCGCGTCGACCGCCTCGCCGTCCTCGACATCCTGCCGACGGCGACGGTATGGGACCGGGCTGATGCGCGATTCGCGTTGGGCTACTGGCCTTGGTCGCTCCTTGCTCAGCCTGAGCCGCTTCCGGAACGCATCCTGGCCGTGGCATCTGACGCTATCGTCGACCATGCGCTCGGAGAATGGGGTTCTCCCTCGGCTGTATTCCCCCCGGAGGTGCGTGCAGCCTATGTCCAGGCTCTGAGGGATCCCGCGCACTCCCATGCGATCTGTGAGGAATACCGGGCCGCCGCGACGCTCGATCGCGAGCATGATCAGGCAGATAGCATAGAGGGGCGGCGCATAGCCTGTCCTCTCCTGGCCCTCTGGAGTGCGCACGGGCCCCTGGAGACGTGGTATGCAGGCACCGGTGGACCAATCGCGCTTTGGCAAGCGTGGAGCGCCGATGTGCAAGGCCACGCGCTCAACGCGGGCCATTTTTTCCCGGAAGAGGCTCCCGAACACACGGCCGAAGCTTTGGCCCGCTTCTTCGCCACTGACGCACGCGGGCGGGGGCAATCTAACTAAGGCCTGGAGCCGACCGCCTCCAGCGTCCGCTCCTGCCGCGCTCCCACTGCCGGCAGCGCCGATGCCGCACGGCGTCAGGAAGCAGGCGCCGCCTCATGCCTCACCCTCCCACCCCCGCCACCAGCGCCGCATCCGCGGGCGGGTGACACGGCGCACAGATCAGCACACCATGGACCGAGCGCCAACGCCGTGTGCCGTGGCACAACGGACAGCGCCAGGAGACTGCTGGTGTCTCCCATGCATGTGGGAGGGGCTCTTCTTTCTGGGTAACAGGGGTAACAGGGGTAACAGTCTCGCTAACCCTGCCTGTATCAATGCCTTGCGGTACTACGTCCCTGTTACCCAGGGCAAGCGGTCGCTGGGTCACAGGGGTAACAGCCTCGCCATCGGGAGCCCCAACCACGAGCGTGTTACCCGTGTTACCCGTGGGAGAGTCGGCCTGGGTAACAGCGGTGAGAGGCTCCTGCCCCGCATGATTGCTAGGGATGACCGATGGTGTTACCTCGGTTACCCGTGTTACCCCGGCACAAAGCGACTTCCCGCGTATTTGTGCGAGCAGTGCGTCAACATCCAGTGAGATCATCGCTACCAGCCTCTCCCAGGATCTCCGCCTTGAAGTGATACACACGCTTCACGCCCATGCCGGGCAAGCGACGCGAGCACTGGGGCTTGCCATCAGGCGCCTGATAGAGGAGGGTGTGCGCGATCAAGCTCTGTGCCAGCCACTGCGCCTCAAACCCTTTGGCGATCTCTTTCTGGAAGACCTCGGGCAGGACGTAAAACTCGGTGCGGCTGTCCTTCGTGGCGCGGCGAAATCCCGCCCGCTGATAGATCGGCCGATTGGGTTCAGTCTCGCTGGTGATCGTGCCACTCCCGTGGCAGTCGAAGCAGACGCCTCGCTTGTAGCTGTACTCCACTTTGCCGGTCCCGTAGCAGCGCTCACACGTCGCGCCGTCACTGAGGGTCCAAGGTTTAAAGCGGGACTCCCCGTACTGCTCAAAAAACAACCTGACCTGGCTCAGAGCACGCGCTTCTTCCGCATGGCCCACGCCTCCACGCTGCTGCAACCAGTCGTGGAAACAGCGTGCGGCAGCGGTCAGCGCCGCCCCGGCTGGCCTCGGCGGAGCGAGGGCGTAGCTCCAGGACGCGCGAGGGGCCTGGCGGCGGGGCGGGTGGCAGTGCACGGGGGCGGGGGGCTGACGGTGGGGTCGTGGCTAACGACATTCACCGCCCTCTCAGGCCTCGGGACACGGGCGGGGAGTATTCCGTGCTGGCGCCGGCGCTGGGAGGCTCCTGGCAGGACCTCGGGGACGCGAGGAGGGGCCTGCGTGCGTGTGGGCACCCTGCCCCCCCATGCTGCCACGGCCCCCCGAAGGCGAGCCTGCAAGGAGCGCGGGAGGGGTCGGGAGGATACGCAGAGGACGCGTGCGCCCTGGGAGAGCCCCTCAGGACTGTCAGCCTTCCGTTTCGAGAGGATCCTGGAGTTCATCCCTCATGGGCCGCTCCTCGGGGGGCACGGGGGCCGGACGTCCAGGCGTCTGCCTGGGGCCTGGGACCATGGTGAGGCCACGCCGGGGCGCAGGGACGGGCGTCGCACGAGCAGGGGTGTGGACCGAGCACAGACACTGGCGCAGCTGGGTCTGGACCTGGCCGATGGTGTCCTCCAGCCGCTCCAGCAGGAGCTCCAGGACGGTGGTGAGACTGTCGCCCTGCATTTCGGCAACATACTGGAGGGCGATCTTGCAGCGATCGAGGTCGTCAATCACGTCTATCATGACCATAGGGCTCTCCTTCCGTGCTGTGGGCTCCCGTCAACATAATGACGCCCTTTTAGATCGAGAATTGACGGATCATCCCTGAGGCGGGCACGCCTGGCTCTGTGTGCCCGCGGGCGCGGATGCGCTGGGTGTGAGGTGCTACTACGCCCGTCATCCTTGCGACCCTCCCCCGCATCTGCACGGGATATAGGCCAGTAACGGTGTGTCACACCCTATCTTTCTTGGTACGCTTTTTTCATACATTATTCTAGGTTATAGCAAGATTCATACCACTTATATGAGGAGTCATAGAGTAAGAAAGACCTCATATTCGGCAATGGCTGGTGTCCAAGCTTGGGATACACGACCAGTACCACTTGTGAGCCAGTGGGAAGGGAGCGCCCACCAGCAGGGGCGAGCCGCGCAGGGGATACGCCGCCTCATCGTGCACGGTGGGCGCGCGGACGACGTGGTCGACGAAGTTGACGGTGTTCCCGCCGAGAGTATAAGCCCTTCATAGAGGCTGGTGCCTCGTGCTGTACTGAGGCATGCCTGCGTGAGACGCATTCCGAGGCGCCCCTGAAGGTACCATTTTGCTTTTGACACGGGGCCGCGCTCTGGCCTATGCTACGCCTCACTCCCACGGGATAACTGTCGAGCGTGCCTGCACACCGGACGCACTATGCTCCCATGGCAAAGGTGCGGGTGGTGCCATGCTCGGCGCCAGTGGCTGCGGCAGGGCCGGGACGGTCTGCGGTGCTCCCCACGAGCAAGGTCCGGCAGTTGTCGTACAGGATCACAATAGACAGAATCTGTCTAGTACGGTATTGGCTTATTCTGCATATTTCATGTTCGACCGTCAAATCGTCGCTATCGCGAAGGTGGCGCGGGCGACCGCGGTCTATGCAGATGATGCCGACGTGCGCAGCATGGCGGCAGCTCAAGACATCGCGGTCATCGGCTTGGTGGAGCTGCCGCTGCCCCCCGTTGATCCGCAGATGGCAATGCAATTTGCACCGCCGACGCCTGCTCAAGAGGAGCCGCCCGGTGAGCCAGACGAAGACATCGAAGCCCCGGAGGACGAACCAAACGACGGCGCGGAGCAAGAGCCAGGCTGATCGCTTCCGGGAAACCGCTCGCCAGCTTGCATGCGACGCGGACAAGGAGCGATTCGAGGAGAAGCTGGGCCGGCTCGCCAAGGCGAAACCGGCACCGAAGCCTAACACCGAAAGATAGGCGCGTCCGATGCCCGATCTTGTGATCCGTCCGGCTGTCCAGGATGACCTTGAGGTACTGTGGAATTTTCTCGCGATAGCAGCCTATGAACCCGATGCAGAGGCGGCGAAGGCAATGCCGGGCGTAGCCAAATATCTCGTTGGCTGGCAGCGACCGGGCGATTTCGGGTTCATCGCCGAACAGAACGGCGACATCATCGGTGCAGCCTGGGCCCGGCGCTTTTCTGCCGAAGAGCTCAAGGTCCCCTACGGGGGGGACGAAGAGGCGCCGAAAGTGTCGATCGGCGTGAAACCGCATGCGCGCGGCCAAGGCGTTGGCGAGAAGCTCATGTGCGCGTTGATCGGCGAGGCCGCTCACCGCGGGCTTCGCCTTTGTCTCAGCGTGCGGTCCGAAAATCCCGCCCGTCGGCTCTACGAGCGTCTCGGCTTTCGCGACATTCCCGGTTCCGCGGTCACGAACCGCACTGGCGGCATCTCGATCGGCATGCAAATCACCGGATGATGCGATCCATTATTCGTATGTGGGTTTGCGAAGTATAACATCGCCAAAAGCTATGTCGTGCCATGCGGTTGGGCTGCTACGGCGTGGCGGCAGGGTCGAACAAGGGCCTGGAGCTGCCTGCCTCCAGCGTCCGCTCGTGCCTCGCTCCCGCTTCCGGCAGCAGCTCAGGCCTAGCGTTGGGCAGACCCATTCATCGAAGCGGGCTCGGCAGCGTCATAGGGCCTGTGGGTAGACGTTTGCATCCAAGCCAGCAGATGATGGTCGCTGCTAGGGATTTCGATTTGGTAGACTAGGAGGGCAACACATGCCTCAAGTATCTGCAGAATTGCGCTGGTTTTTGGATGCGACGCACTCGACTGACGTCGAGGCGTTCGACATATGGTTCAAGTCCGGAAGTCTGCCCCCAGGGGGTGGCAGAGAACGTGAGGACGTCTACGCGGTCGATCCATCAACTGATGAGCTTGGAGTGAAGAACCGGGAGGGTAGGGCCGGGCTTGAGGTAAAAGCGCTAGTCGAACCGCGATTTCTTTCGCTTGAGTTTGGCACTCGAAAAGCAACGGCCCAGCTTTGGTCTAAGGTCACATCGAACATTCTGACGCTACCTGTCAATGCAGCGGCGAAGCGCAAAACGCTGAAGACACGGTGGCTCCGGAAGTTTGATACTGCGACTTCTGCCGCGACGGAGGTCAAACTCGGAGCAGGCCCGTTCGGCGAAGATCCCGTGCAAGGCTCGCTACCCGATTTAGGGTGCAATGTGGAATGGACCTTGGTCAAAATACCTGGTGTGGCCTCGCAGTGGTGGACGTTCGGCTTTGAGGCTTTCGCATTTGGGCAAGCCGGTCCGGTCTCTCCCCTTTTGGAGGACGGGCTTCGCAAAACACTGACCGCCCTTAGGGCTGGTTGGCCGAGCGCGCCAAGTCTAGGGAAAGTGTGGCGTGAGCAGAGCTATCCGGCGTGGCTCAGACAAGTCTAGGCGCAGCTCGGCAGTTGATCCCGTCAAAAGCGTAGCTGCCTAATCGTGCGGCCAGGCCAACAGGTGGGAGAGGAGGAAGACGGGCACACGACCCACGGCGTCACGCCGTGCCAGCTCCTGTCCAACCCTTATGAGGACCCCGGTTGTCAAGAGACACACTACCCCCAAGAGCGGACTTTTTACTTTTTTTCCGCGTTCCAGGGCCTGGGTAGTCGACAGTCGGTCGCATGTCCTGACTTGATTTCTGCATACTGGCGCGGCCAGTCCGTGGCTGCACCAAACACTTATTGAGGCTCGCTCACCACAGTAATGGCGAGTGCACAGAGACACCGTTTTAGCTCTCTTGGCGGCCTAGAAATATATCCGTACCCTCATACCGGCCTACTCAAAGGGGTGGCTGAACGGGTACCGTTCGCCAGTTAGTGCCAGGCTCGGGAGAGGGGCAGCACACAGGAACCATTGACGACTCTCACCGTGGAGACAGGAAGGAGGCGTATGCCATGTGGTCTCCTTCTCTCCTTGTTACCATTTCCTACTATAGCATACCCTCTGGTATGCTGGGGAGGGGGCCTCATACATTATCAAGAGCATGCAGGCGACGGCTTCCAGCGTCCGCTGCGCTGCCGCTTCTGGGCGCGGCTCAGGCCCAGCGTTGGGCCAATCCACTGACTATTTGCCTTCATGAGAATGGCGCATGTGAGCGTCAGACTGCTCATGCGGCTTGGAGGTCACGCATGAAGTTCGCACTTGACGACGTCGAAATGGACGCACAGCTGCAGCGTACCGTCAGCGCCGCCTACTCAGGATCGGCTGACGTTGGCGAGGTGATGGCAACGGCGCGGCGCGTTGTGCGTGGCGACTATGGCAGCTGGTATGCCGAGTGGGCCGCTCTGGCGGAGAAGACCGGTCGCCTGGCGGACGAAAGCGCTCACCACGGGCATGGCGTCACCGCCGCCAAAGCCTACCTTCGTGCCGCCGAATACTGGCGGCAGGCGATCTTCTTCCTACGGCATGATCTCGACGACCCGCGTCTCCTCAGGGGCTGGCGAGCCCATCGGGCAGCCTTCCGCAGGGCGCTTCCCCTGTTGCCGTGGGATACGACGATCGACGAGATCGCGTTCGACGGCGGTCGCATGACCGCGTACCTACTGCGGCCGCGGGGCGACGCGACACGGCGACCGACTATCCTGGCCCCTTGCGGTTATGACTCGACCGCCGAATCGGGGTACGCCGCAACGGGCTCTATGGCCCTTGCGCATGGCTACAACGTCCTGTTGTGGGACGGACCTGGTCAGGGCGGCATGCTCTACGAGCATCGCGTGCCGATGCGCCCTGATTTCGAGGCTGTTCTTTCACCGGTCATTGACTGGTTGTTGGAGCAGCAAGGGGTGAACCCGGCAGGTCTGGCGCTCATGGGTCGGAGCTTCGCCGGCTACCTCGCCCCACGTGCGGCCGCTACCGAGCGGCGCATCGCCGCCCTCGTGTGCGATCCAGGACAGGTGGAGTTTGTATCGCGCATCGTGCCTTCGCTTTTCACAGTGCATGATTGGCAGCGCGTCCTCGCCGCCGATCCCGAGGTGGACCAGGCACTGCAACGACAGCTTGACGACCCACGCAAGCGTGAATTCTATGGGGCGCGCATGGCTACGTTCGGGGCGAAAACCTTTGGTGAGTTTCTCCGCATGCAGGCCCGCTATACCGTAGAAGATCAAGCGAGACTCATCCGTTGCCCAGCCCTCATCACCGAAGGCGAAGGAGACTTTGCCTCTCAGAGCCGCAAGCTGTTCGACCTGTTGACCTGCGAGAAGCGCTTCCACCAGTTCACGGAGGCTGAGGGGGCCGGTGGCCATTGTTGCGGCCTCGGTGCGGCGCTATGGGAGGGCGTGACATTCGACTGGCTCGATGAGGTGCTAGCCCGCAAGAACGCCCAACCAAGGCCTGGAGCCGACGCGCAGGAGCGCGCGGCTCAGGCCTAGCGTTGATATGATTGACATGGCAAGCGGTTGTGCCACAAGGACGTATACATCCGACTTGTGGCGCAACCATTGCGTCAATCATCCTTATTTTCTGATGTGCACGCCGGGCAAATCATAGCGCCTCGGCAATGACATAGACTGTCAACGGGGAAAATACGTGCCCACGGATCAAGAGTTGATGGCCATGCACGTCCAAGCTTTGTTCACCCACGATGCCCACGCGCGGCTGCTGTGTGTCAACGAGCCCGGAGGCGGAGCTCCCGCTCCGCGTCTTTTCTTGGGTCGAACGCGGGCGGGGAACCTGTGGCGATTTCGGGCGGATCTTCCAGAACTCCTCACTGAGGCATTAGAGGCGCTGTGTGTGGACGAACCGGTGGGCATAGAGTTCCACCGTCCACCTCGCCATGTTGCGGCCTACGTGCGACTCCTCGCAACGCACGCCCCTGTGCACACCCTGGGGATGGGGCCGGCCTATCACTTCACGGCATACCCTGAGCCGTCCAGGCCTCTGCTGGCTCTCACGGCAACACACGCCGAGATATTACAGGGAGGCTTTGAGGCGCTGGTCACAGAACTACCCGACTGGCAGCCCTTCCTTGCCCTCGTCGAGGAGGGTCGCGCGGTGTCGGTCTGTCGCAGCGTGCGTATCACCCCTATGGCGCACGAGGCCGGTGTCGAGACGCGGCCGGATTTGCGTGGCAAGGGATACGCGCAAGACGTGGTGGCGGGGTGGGCACGTGTCGTCCAGTCGCTGGGCGCCATCCCTTTATACAGTACCTCGTGGGAGAATACCGCCTCGCAAGCAGTGGCAAAAAAATTGCGCCTGGTACCGTACGGTGCTGATTTTCACGTCATATGAACATTGAGGCACGTGGATGCCCCAGCGTTCCTGGGCCTTGTGGCTCATACCTGGCCGAACCAGGGCATGCAGGCGACGGCAAACAGCGTCCGCTCGTGCCTCGCTCCCGCTGCCGGCGGCGCCGAGGCAGCACGGCGTCAGGCAGCAGGCGCTGCATCATGCCTCGCCTTCCCACGCCGCGACCAGCACCGCATCAGCAGGTGGGTGACACTGCGCACAGACCACCGCGCCGTAGACCGCGCGCCAGCGCCCTCATGCGTAAGCCGCCACAGTGGCTTATCCGGCTATCACCTGCTGTTGCCCGATGTTGACCTGCACCGCTGGTATCCCAAGGCGCCGTACTTGCGCCAGGGTCCGGATGGCCGCCAGGTAGCGGGCTTGCGCCTTGCTCAGGCGTTGCTCGTAGAATTCGGCTTGCCGGAGACTGAGATCCTGCCTGTGCTGGGCGTAGAGGGCTTCGGCGGAGTAGAGATGGAGCCAGCACAGCACAATGCGCTCGGCTAAGAGCCGCTCAAGTGGGGAGGGCTGCGGGCCTGCAAGCTCCTTCATGAGCGCAGCGCATTTGCGGGCATGCGCTTCCTGCACGAGGAGATTGTCACCGCTCATCATTTGGAGAAGAGACTCCCGGGCTGTTTTGGCCAGATCCCCGACGGTCTCCCAATAGCCAGGGGCTCTCTCCATCCAGGTCCGGAGCGTGGGCAGGACGGCCTTGTCTCCCTTCTCTGCTTTCCGCAGGAGCTTCTTCACCTCGGCCTCTGTGGGGGCGCTTCCGCCATTCGCCTCGGTCATGCTGGTAATATCCTTCTGTGTAGAGGGTCGCCTTGAGCAGCACCGTGCTCCTGGCCCACCAAGCGTCTATCTGCCGGTCCAGTGCGTCCAGGGCTGCCTGCTCCTGGTGCCAGGCCTCGGCCGCGGTGTGACGCTGGGCGCGTCGTGCAGTGTCCTCCGCAGCATAGCTCTCTGCCAGCGGGCCTGTCCCCAGGTAGTCCTTCGTGACATGGCCATGACGCCTGATACTGCGATAATAATACGTCTGCGAGCCTCGCTGTTCCCAGGCCATTGTGCTACACCTTTCGTTGTGCGCCAGATATCCCGGCTATCTGCCAACCATCCCACGCCAGCCGTAACCCCTCCGCCCTGTCGTGGTCGCGCTTCCACGGCACAGCGGCCGTGGGGAGGCCCCTTGCTAAGCTATCTCCAGGCGCACGCCATGCAGTAGGCTTGGCACAGAGAGTATACCCCCTCTCTAGAGGCGGCTGCATCGTGCTGTGCTGCGACACGCTTGCCTGAGACACACCACGAGGTGTCTCTAAGGGTGCCATTTTACTTTTGACATTGGGCTGCGCTGGGGCTATGCTCCAAGCCACTCTCCCTGGACAACTGTCGAACCTCAACCGTGCAGAAGCGGTGCAAGACGGCGGCGCGCCGACCATAGTATGTGAAGCGCTCCACGCTCGGTGTGACAGGTGGTGTTGCCTGGGTATCCTCAGCCCTGTCCACATAGGTACTATAATGCAAAGGCCAATCCCATACTACCCAGCATCTCTCTAGGGTGGTCTTGGCTCAGTCTGGATAGTGCATGGTGGCCAGAAAGGGTGGTGCAGGATGGGCATGATCCTCAGAATCTGCGCTGGGGCAGGCGTGCTTCGCGTCATTGCCCTCGGGGAGTTCTCGTTGGCAGAGGCCGAGAGGACCTTTCTTGAGATGCTTGAGGCTGTGGCACGACACAAGACGGCAAAGATCCTCCTCGATGGACGGGAACTCAAGGGAGATCTCACCACCATCCAACGTTTCCTCTACGGCGAATTTACGGCCCACGCGGTGGCGAGGTACATCAGAGAAGGCGGTGTCCCCCGTGCCCCACAGTTCGCGTATGTTCTGCACGAGCCAGTCCTTGACCCGCAGCGGTTCGGGGAAACCGTGGCAGTCAATCGGGGCATGTGGGTGAAGGCCTTTGACAATCTCGAAGACGCTCTTGGATGGCTCAGAGTCGCACCAGCCAACAAGCCGGATGCAGGCGACGCTTGACAGCGCGTCTGATACGCAACGTTGATATGATTGACAGGCAAACGGTTGTGCCAAAAGGACTGCTAAATCCGACTTTGGGCGCCACCGTTGCGTCAATCATCCTTATTTTCTGATGTGCATGCAGGGCAAATCATAGGGTCTAGGTGACTGATACAGTCATCTAGAGTTCCCGCATCTAGGGTCTCTCTCGAAAAACAGCAGTTCTAGGAAGTGATCGAAGTTATAGCGAGAAGCCAATGGTTTCTGTTGCCAACTTCAGTAGTGTATTGGAGATAGCATTCTCCCTCAGCTTCCTCTTTTTCATTTTTGAGATTAGCCCGCGGATAAAGAGACACTCTCGCCCACTCCTCAATAACTTTCGGAAGCTTCATCTGTGGCGCATATTGCGTGCAGGGAAAGCCAACAGAACGTGGAAGGACTTTGCAAACTTGATGTGGAAGTCAGTGGCTGCCGCTATGTCGGTTTATGCCCTATGGCTTATCGAGGGAATTCTGCTACTCTATACCCTCGGAGGTGCCTTCTGCTCGTTAGGACTACTGATTGCCTCTGGTTATAATCCATCGCTATGTCTTCAGCAGGAACTTATGACCATCATTCTTTTATTCCTGTTTGGACTTTTGCCTATCTATCTCATTGAATATTTCCTTTTATATCTCTTAGCGCAGCGCCAATTGCGTAAGGTGTCGAGCTTAATAAGCGAAGACTCTTTCTATTGACACAGGACTCAATTTTTGTGATAGAGCAGTGAGATTCTTGAGACGGAATACGAGAGTATCTAACCCGTTCGTGAGACTGTGTGAAAACCCCGTTTTTGGGGCATACAGGCTTTGCAAGTCATTGATTTTATGAGACAGCATTTTTGAAAAATCGACTTTTCACACAGTCTCGCACTGCACCTGACTGCCTCCAGCGTCCGCTGCGCTCCCGCTTCCGGCAGCAGGTGAGCGCCAGCGT
>Ga0081455_10003174_pt1 | contig 19074 bp, 16 predicted proteins | sample TabmetS3T2R1_FD_70207 | JGI IMG/M metagenome (GOLD analysis project Ga0081455, IMG submission 70207) | Tabebuia heterophylla rhizosphere microbial communities from the University of Puerto Rico - S3T2R1 | ecosystem: Host-associated > Plants > Roots > Rhizosphere ... | reverse complement strand
CCGCCCATAGCCAGATAGGGATTGCTGCTGTGGTCGACCGGTTTGAGTTCCAGGTTGGTGGACTCGGCCTCGCGTCCCCAGAAGGGTGAAGGAATACGGATGGCACCCTCCCGATTATCAAAGCCATAAGCGGTATAGGCCGAACTCCAAAAGTGCGGCAGCAGCCGACGGTACGAGTTGGGACTGGCACAGGTGAGGGCCACGAGGGCTGGCAGATGGGCCAGCACACCGCCAATGAAGTGGCAGCCTGTCTGGCTCAACTCGCCGCGTCCCTTAGGGTCAAACAGCAGATTAGCGCCAGCATGGGGCGCATGGGGTGCCCCCCAGAGGCTGCAATGGATGTGCGCGCCACTGCCAGCCTGATCCAGGAATGGCTTGGCAGCAAACGAGGCGATGACGTCGTGCTGGAGGGCCACACCGCGCACGGTTTCACGCACCAGCAACGCGTTATCTGCAGCGCGTAGAGCCTCGGCGTGGTGGATCGAGAGTTCCTGCTGGCCAGGGCCAAGTTCAGGCATAAACTGCTCTACCTGGAGACCCTGCTGTTCGAGGGCGGCAATAATGTCATCCATGATGCGAGCTGAGGCATCGAAACCAACGCTGCTATAGCACAGGCTCCGATCGAAAGGCTCATAACCGCTGGGCGTGGCACGTGCCAGATAAAATTCGTGCTCCACGGCTGCCTGCATGACCATACCCATCTGCGCCGCCCTGGCCACCATGCGCTTCAGGAAGGTGCGCGGGCAAGCCTCCCAGGGTTGGCGCTCCAGGGTGAGCATATCACAGAGCATCATGGCACTGTGCGGAACGTAGGGGAGCACGACAAAGGTGCTGAGATCGGGTACCAGGCGAAACTCCCCAACGGGCCCCAGGCCATCGACGGCTGCCAGGGCATCCACGCTCGCGAAGGCCTGCATGGCAAGCGTCTGGCCTATGCCCTCACTCAGGCGCTGGGCTAAGCCGTTGACGTGCGTGGCTTTGCCACGAATGATGCCACCGTTGTCACAGTACATGAAGCGGACCAAGCGTACGTGCGCTTCTGCCGCACGCTGGAGAACGGTATGTGTGTCCATAGGACCTCCTTGGGCATGCACGCGTGATTGCAGCCACGCTCGCTGTGGGGCATACTGTGAGGCGCCGTTGTGTACACCTGCTACGTCCTACGGCGCTGTCCCAGGTGATAGACAGGCTGTTACGGGGACAATTGTACGCCAAGTACATAGGAGAAGATAATGAAACTACAAGGGGCTCATGTCGTGGTGATTGGTGGCAGTACCGGGATTGGCTTCGCGGCAGCGAAGCTGGCGCACCAGGAAGGCGCTGATATCACCATTGCCGGGCGTTCACAGGAGAAGCTGGCGCTGGCGCAGCGTGAACTTGGCGAGGTACGCACTGTCGCGGCTGATATCACCAACGAAGCAGCGGTGGAACAGGTCTTTGAGGGCATCAGTCGCGTCGATCACGTGGTCGTCGCTGCTGGCACCATCGTCAACGGCAGGATTGTGGATAATGATCTGGCCAACCTGCGCCGTATTATCGACGAACGCATCTGGGGTGTGACCTATGTCGTACGGCACGCTGCCCCGCGCATGAGCAGGGGCTCGATTACGTTCACCTCTGGCGGCCTGTCATCCCGACCACGCCTTGGAGCAGCCATGCTCACTGCAGCGCTTGCAGGGGTAGAAGCCCTGGCGCCAGCATTAGCCCTGGAACTGGCGCCGGTGCGCGTCAATGCCGTAACGCCTGGCCTCATTGATACGCCATTGCTGTATAACACGTATGGGTCTGAGCGCGACACGATTGTGCAGAATCGGGCGGCCATCTTGCCCGGCAAGCGCATTGGCACTGCCGAAGAGGTGGCGCAGGCGATGCTCATGTTTATGACCAACGACTACATCACGGGCACTGTGCTGCACATTGATGGGGGTGGTCGTTACGTGTAAACTACGGGGGACGAATGTATAACGATGATGGAGAGCCCGCCGCCTCTAGTCAGCATTATTATTCCCGTCAAGGACGAGAGTGAAACTATCCTGAGCCTGGCTGAAGAGATCAGTAGTGCGCTTGCGCCTCATGGCTGGGGCTGGGAGTGTGTGTGGGTTGACGATGGTTCCCAGGATGATACCTTGCCACAGCTGCGTAGCCTCCATACCAGAGACCCACGTCATGCGTATGTGTCCTTTGAGCGGAACCATGGCCAAACCGCAGCCATGTTGGCTGGCTGGCGCACATCTCGGGGACAGATCCTGGCTACAATGGATGGCGATGGGCAGAACAACCCGGCTGATCTGCCGGCCATGATCGAGAGGATTCTCGCCAACCAGGCTGACATGGTAAACGGCGTGCGCGTGCTGCGGCATGACAATTGGAGACGTAAGCTTTCCTCTCGTATCGGCAACGGTTTTAGAAACTGGCTTACCTGCGACCAAGTTACCGACGTGGGATGCTCGATCAGGGCGTTTCGGAGAGAGTGCGTAGCCCTGTTCCCACCTTTTGAAGGCCTGCACCGATTCTTGCCCACCGTGGTGCGTATGCAGGGCTGGAAGATCATCGAAGTGCCAGTCAGACACCGACCACGGCTCAAGGGAACCACCAAGTACGGCATCCATAATCGGCTCTGGAAGGGACTCCTCGATGCCTTTGCCGTGCGCTGGATGCAATGGCGGCAGATCAGGTACATTATCACCGAACGGGCCGGCATGTCTCAGGAGGACTAAAGGGTATGGAAACGGGAGAGGCACTCCTGATATATTCAGAGCTACAACTTTCAGAGAGCTTCTGGCTTATTCTGGGTTTTACGGCCCAGCTGCTCTTCTCAGCACGGTTTCTAGTGCAATGGATCGCCAGCGAGAGGGCAGGGATGAGCGTTGTCCCCATGGTATTCTGGTGGTTAAGCATTATTGGCGGCATCTTGCTTCTGGGGTATGCCATCCGACGTCGTGACCCTGTGTTTATTGTGGGGCAGGCCGCCGGGGTATGTGTTTATGCCAGGAATCTTGTGCTCATCTGGAAAAGCAAGACCAGACAGTACACCCCCAGTGAATCCTCGCAGGCTGCCTCAGGACAGGTATGAGTCCTGTCACCGTTTCTCCTGACCCCACAGGCGCCTTTAATCCCTGGTAACCCTCCAGAGTGCCAGTGGAGCGACCTGGGCAATGAGCTGGCTGTGTGCCTGGGCCTCATACTGGAGAGCGGTGACAAGCAGATAGGCCCCGTGGGAGGGGTGGTGCCTTTGCAAAGGTCTCCCTTGGGAGCGGCTGATCACAAAGCATGCAGGAATGTCTACGCCATGCTCGCACACAATGGGCAGAAACTCCTCTATAGCGGCAGCAATCTTGGACGCTGATTGGACGAGCCGCATTTCAGACTCTGCTATGAGCACCCTGTTCACACCCACATAAAAGATGCCATAGAGCAGAGCCATGAGGAGGGGCAGGCCCAATAGCCAGGTTGTCCTGTGTCTGCGGACCACATAGTAGGTGGAAGTTATAGCAACCAGGCCAATGACCAGGGGCTGCCATAGGATCTCGTGGCCTGTCACGAGCGCCGTGAGGAAGAACACTCCTCCCCAGGACAGACCAAGCACGGGCCACACCATGCCTCGGTCGATGCAGAGCCTCCTGATCAGACTCAGGAGCCTGGTGGTGAGCAGAGGGGTGGTATGGTGCACCGCGGCACACCCGCTTGCGAGAATGTACCCACACAGAACGGCCAAGAACGCAAAGCCCGGCAAGCAATAGCGGCCCTTTGCCCCTGGCATGAGCCAAAGCAGGCCCGCAGACCAGAGTGAGACAGCAACTGCGAGTCTCAGGGACGACTGCATGCGCACTGCGTGGCGCACAGACTGTCTTACCTGTGGCAGGAGGCAGAGCCCGAACACGAGGGACCACGGCATTATCGCACCGAGGAGTTCAAAAGGAAAGGATACCAGGTGCACGACAAACGCTAGAGCACTGTGTCTGGCAGGAGTCCTGACGAGGAGTTCCTCGGTCCACCGCTGGCCTAGCGCGGCTGCTGAGCTACGCTGAGCGTAGGGGATCAGCCAGGCCAAGACCAGCACAACCTCCAGGGCAAGGCCCGTCAGAAAGGGGCCTCTTGCAAAAGGCATCTGCTTTCTGTCCTGCCAGGCACAGTACAGCGCAGGGGGATAGAAAAACAGTGGTGCTGGGCCCTTGGTGAGGACCCCACCTGCCAGGATGACCTGGGACAAGCCCCATTGCCACCAGGAGGACTGTCTTCTCCGTCCTATCTCAAAACAGCACAGGGCTGCCACAACCCAGAAGGTAAACAGGATATCCAACTGGCCAGATCGGCCGTATTGGATCACGATGCCCATAGTGAGGAAAATCAGGGCAGGCATCCATGCTGGACATGTGGGGTGCTGCCCCCGTGTGAGCTGCCATAGACACCAGGCTATGCCCAGAAGGGACAGGAGGCCGATGAGGCGGATGGGCACTGGTCCGACACCGTTGGCACGGTTGCCTGCGAAAAGAACGATGAGCCAGTTCAGCAAGGGTGGCTTGTTGCGGTACGGTTCTCCCAACACATGCGGCACGATGTAATCCCCACGGTACATCATCTCCAGGGCCACCAGAGACCTCCGAGGCTCTTCCCAAGTCAAAGGGTTAGCTAAGATGCGGTAGCCATAGATCCACAGAAGGATGAGCCCAGTGAGGAGCATCCAGACTTTAGGTAATGCGGCTGGACCTGGCAGACCTTCTGAGTGTTGCTGTGCCGGCACGTGTGTTGACATAGCCCTTCTGTCTGCGTGGGTATCTCACCACCTGCTCCTTATTATCCTCATACATCCTGAGTCGGGAGTGCACCAGCAATGTCAAGCAGGTGGGCCGGGAGGACATGACCCTGGTGCAGCAAAAACTGCGACGTCAAAACTTGTCGATATACATGCCGCTCTCGACACCGCTACGCCAGAGTCTAATTTGCTCCTGGCGCCCGAGGTCGTCAGTGATTTGGTTCCAGCCTTCGTCAATTTTTTTCGCGGCTTCTTCAGGAGACATTGTGCCCTGTATCACCAGGGCGAGATATGTATCGAGCACATGAAAATAGGCTTCGTTACCTGGCAGCATCAGCGGCGCAGTGACATACCTGGTGTTTTCCAGGGTGGCCTCGACAAACTGTTGCCCGAACTTGGCGAGAATCGCTTCGTGCGTCAGATTCGAGCGTCGCATGGGGTCCCAGAAACCCTGGGGATGGGCAATGACCTCATCGCCTTTCGTCGGTCCAGTCAGCCATTGTAAGAAATAGTACGCCAGTTCAGGGTGCTGGCTGTAGCGACTGACCATATAGCCCGTGCCAGCGGCCTGGGGCGAGCGGCGTACCAGCTTGCCATCCACCTGCACACCCGGTATCGGGCAACTGAGCTGCTGCCCTTTGATTTTGCTCTCAGCATTAGCATTCCCATAGCCCACGATGGATGGAGAGGCCATGACGGAGAATGCCTGCCCGCTGATCCAGAAGGAATACACTTGCGGTGTGCCCCAGCTCTGAACATCCGGCGGCATGTACTTGACCATGGAGCTGAAGGCTTTAATAGCCTGGAGGCCCTGTGGGGTGTTCATGCGTGGCCGCATCTCTTTGTCGAAGAAGAGCCCGCCAAAGTAAGCTGGAAAATGCCGGTGGGAAAAGTTCAGGCTGCGGTACCCCAGGGCACCATACAGATTGTAATCAAACGTTTTGCCCCAACGCGTTTGGCCCTTCTTGGTGTGGAAGAACTCAGCCAGTTGCTCCCACTGCGCCAGCGTGTCAGGACACCCCGGCTCCCGGCCATACCTGGTCTGAAATTCTTCCCTGGCCTCTGGTAGCTCTAAGAGGTCTTTGCGCAGCACCAGCATGAGCTGGTCCCCGCTGAGCAGGAGAAAGTACAACTGGCCATGGTAAAACTGCTGCGCCTGCAGTGGCGCTTCCATGCCCGAAAAATCCGGCTGGCCCTTGGCAGCGTATTCGTCCAAAGGCAGAATCACGCCAGCGCCGGCCGCGTCTGGCACCACCGACGGAAACTGATTGAAGATGTCATATACCCCCGTCTTGGACACCGCCGCGGCCATGATTTTTGCCGCACTATCGGCATAATTCACTTCAACGAATTTCATTTTTACCCCGGTCAACTCCTCCCACTGCTTGGTCAAGGCGGGCAGCGTGTTTTTGAACCGGGCAATCATCAGCATTGTCAATGATGGGTTTTTGAGATTATTTTTCTTGATGTACTCCCTCGCGCCATTGACGGCCCGCTCTTCCACCGTCTCCCCGGGCAACACGTCTGCTAGGACTGAAGTTACACCAAGGTGCAGTCCTGTCAGTAATAGCAGAGTCCCCAGCCACACGAGCCGCATTATACCCCTCTCTTTCTGCTTACAACCGTACTCGATGCATAGTGTAGAGCTCTGCTTGTGGCCGGGAGCCATCTCACGCCGGCAGGGCTGCCTTGTTACAACGACAGGTGCCGATTTGATGCAACTCAATGACATTACCAAAGGGGTCGCGGACAAAGATTTGATCGGAATTTTGTCCTACCAACCCCTGAATCTGCCAGTACCAGACCCCACGCTGATCGAGTTCGCGCCTGGCCTCCTGGATGTCCTCCACCGCCAGGGCCACATGTGGTATCGTTGGATCTTCGATGTCGCTACGCGCCACCGGCGACCGGCCTTCGGCGCCCATCAGGTGGATCTGCGCGGTGTTCTGGTCATTCCCGACATAGAGCCAGAAGCCAGGAATACCAGGGATATTGGGCCGGCCCTGGTCGGCCTGGAGTCCCAGTATGTCCGTATAAAACTCCCGGGCCTTGGACACATCTTCAGCACTTTTGCCAATGCGAATACCATGGTGATGCAGTTCAAGTACTTTGATGGGCATGGTCGTTCCCCCTTTACAGATGAGCAAAACCGCAGCTAGTGTACAATACGCCAGATGTCATATCTTTATTCTGCCTGCAGACAGGCCGAGACTCAAGATCTTTCTGAGCTGTGATGACGCGCGTCATTGCTCTTCTCTGAGGCACGCGCTAGAATGACTTACTATGTAGGGGACCCTCACCCCTGCTAAAACCCTCTCCCAGCAGGAGAGGGAAAGTGCCTCTTTGAGACAGGATCATATTGTATGCCAAAAGCTGGGGTCGTAGGGGGGATTTTTGGATTGCTCCTCGTTGGTGCGATCGTCTATTTCTCACTGGGGTTCGATCAACAGAGGTGTGAAGTGTGTATGGACTTCCAGGGCCGTACGCAATGCCGCACCGCCTCGGGAGCGAACGAGCACACGGCCGTGCAGACGGCCAAAGATAATGCCTGCTCCTATCTTGTACACAGCAAAACAGAGGGATTCCTGTGTAGCCAGACACCACCAGCACGGGTGACATGTCAGGCACACTAAGACTACTCTACCTATAGTAATATACTAACCCGAGGTATCGATACTACGCTATGTCATCATCAGAATCATCTATATCTGAACAGCTCTCCCCTGCCCTACCCCCTTCGGGCCGGCGTTGGGGGATTATCCTCTTATGGCTGCTCCCCGCACTAGCGTTGCTACTGGTCTTTGCCTATGGGTTTCTAACGCGGGAACCAGCGGACTCGGATGACACCGCGCCGCGTATTGGCAAGCCCTTAGCCGATTTTACCCTGCCAGACCTGCAAGGCCGCTCAGTACAACTCACTGCTTTACGGGGCAAAGTCGTCTTTGTCAACGTCTGGGCGACATGGTGTCCACCATGCGTTGAAGAAATGCCTACCATCCAGCAGCTCTACGAGCGTCTACACGGCCGCGGGCTCGAAATCCTGGCGGTCAGCCTCGATGCCCTGGGAGCGCAGGTGGTGGAACCGTTTATGCAACGTCACCGTCTCAGCTTCTCGACGCTGCTCGACCCGAAAAATCTCGTGCAGCGTCTCTACCGCACGACGGGTGTGCCGGAGAGCTTTATTGTAGATAAGCGTGGTATTCTCGTGGACAAAGTGGTGGGGCCACGGGACTGGGCCCATCCGCAGCTTCTGGCCCAGTTTGAGCGCTTGCTGGCTATGCCAGCGACCGACTGAGGGCGCAAGATTAGGTATAGGCCTGCGTACGGTGCCGCACGATCTCGCCTTCCGCCGTATAGATCACATCTTCAGCGACGTTCGTTGCCAGATCGCCAATGCGTTCTAGATGACGGGATATCGACAAGGTGTGCATGAGGCGCTCGACCTGGTCGGGATGCTTCCGCATCTCCTCCTGTATCCGCACGTGCATCGCCTTATTGAGTTGATCCACCTCGCGGTCAGCCACACACACTTTGCGCGCCAGGGCAGCGTCACCTTGCACCAGGGCGTCAAGGCTCTGCTTCACCATGTTCTGGACCTTCTGGGTCATGTCTGTGAGATTAGGCGGCAAATCAACCTGCGGCTGGCTCGCCAGATACTCTGCCCGTCGCGCAATATTGACAGCAGTATCGGCCATGCGTTCAAGGTCGTTGTTCATCTTCAGGACGGCTACCACAAAGCGCAGGTCAATGGCCACCGGCTGGTACAAGGCGAGAATTTTTAAGCAATCCTCCTCGACCTCGACCTCCATCTCGTCAATTTCGTCATCGCCCTCAGCTACTTGCTGCGCGAGCCCAGCATCGCGTTTGATCACAGCCGTGATCGCCTGGGAAATACGCTCTTCGACCACGGCACCCACCGCCAGAATTTTTTTCTTGAGCATTTCGATTTCACGCAGAAAATGTTGAGACATACGCCTATCTCCTGCCAGCATACGTGACGGCGGCGTGGTGCCCAGGTTAGCCAAAGCGCCCGGTGATGTAGTCCTGCGTCTGTTTCTTCGAGGGGGTAGTAAACATTTTATTGGTATCATCAAACTCGATAAGTTCGCCAAGGTACAAAAAAGCCGTATAATCAGACACACGCGCCGCCTGCTGCATGTTATGCGTAACAATAACCACTGTGTACTCTTGTTTCAACCCGTCGATGAGGTCCTCGATATGACTCGTGGCAATCGGATCGAGGGCCGAGCACGGTTCATCCATGAGGATGATGTCCGGCTGCACCGCAATGGCCCGGGCAATGCACAGACGCTGCATCTGGCCGCCCGAGAGGCTTAAGGCAGACTCGCGCAGACGGTCTTTGACCTCGTCCCAGAGTGCTGCCGCGTGCAGACTTTTCTCGACGGTCTCATCGAGGATGGTACGGTTCTTGACCCCAGCGATACGCAGGCCGTAGACCACATTTTCGTAGATCGATTTGGGAAAGGGATTGTATTTTTGAAACACCATGCCCACCCGGCGGCGCAGTTGAATGACATCAACATCGGGGGCATTGATGTCCTCACCGTCGAGCTTGATAGTGCCGACCACATGAATCCCCTCGATGAGATCATTCATGCGGTTAAAGCAACGCAGCAAGGTCGATTTTCCGCACCCTGAAGGGCCGATAAACGCTGTGACCTGTTTCCTGGGGATGACCAGCGAGATGTTACGCAGGGCCTCTTTGTTCCCGTAGTAAAGATATAAACCGTCGATGTCGAGAATTGGATCGGTAATTTTGAGAGGCTCTACTGTCCTGGTGAGTTCTGTCAGCATGCACGTTCTCCCGCGCCAAAATGCTTACCATAGCACATGTCAGAAAGCGCCCATGGCATATTTTTTCCGGAGGCGGTCACGTACCCAGATCGCCCCAATGTTTAATACAACAACAAGCATGATGAGTAAGAGCGTGGTCGCGAATACCATGGGTTGGGCCGCATCAGAATCCGGCGATTGAAAACCAAGATCGTAAATGTGAAAGCCCAGGTGCATAAATTTCCGATCCAGATGCACGAAAGGAAACAGACCATCCACCGGCAAGGTCGGCGCCAGCTTGACGACACCCACGAGCATCAACGGCGCCACCTCACCAGCGCCGCGTGCCATCGCCAGGATCAAGCCCGTGAGGATACCGGGCGCCGCAGCGGGTAACACTACCCGCTGGATCGTCTGCCACTTGGAGGCACCGCATGCTAAAGACCCCTCACGCGTGCCGCGCGGTACCGCCGCGAGCGCCTCTTCGGTCGCTACGATGACTACCGGCACCGTCATCAGCGCCAGCGTCAATGCCGCCCACACAATCCCTCCGGTGCCAAACGTCGGAGTCGGGAGCGCCGTCGAGAAGAAGAGCTGATCAATCGTACCACCGACCAGATAGACGAAAAAGCCTAAGCCAAAAACCCCAAAGACGATCGAGGGGACTCCCGCCAGGTTATTGACTGCGATGCGTACGGTGCGCACGATGAGCCCTTGCTTCGCATACTCGCGCAGATAGAGAGCCGCCAGGACTCCAAAAGGGGTCACCGCCAGACTCATTAACAAGGTCATCACGAACGTCCCAAAAATCGCTGGGAATACCCCACCCTCGGTATTAGCCTCGCGTGGCTCCTCCGAGAGAAAAACCCACACATTATGCAAGAATAACCCCAGACGCTGCCAGATACTGAGCTGGTTCGGGAAGGAGACATGCACGATCTGCCCGAGAGCCAGGCGACGTTCTTCACCAGTGATGAGTCGATACGTCAGCACATGGTCGTTCTGCTGGCGCCGCAGATCGCTTGCACGCTGGGCTAAGACCTCGTACTCGGCTTGCAGAGCTGCCATAGCCTCCTGCAGAGACTGGGGTTGGGCTGCGGGTCCCGACGTACCTGATTGCGGCGCCCGCTCCAGGGCGCGCTGCTGCAAGCGCAAGACATCCATCTTGGCGTTAATGCGACCGATGTCTTTTTGCTCAATGCGTTTGATGGCCTCCCGGCGCTGATTGACTTCCGTCACCAGGCTCTGGAGCCGAGTTGTAAACTCCGCGTCCGTCGCTGGAATGGTCCCAGCACCCTTGATCTGCAGGGCGACTGGCATACCAATAGCCTCACCGTATTCGAGCCGCTCAATGAGCATAATGTCGGCCGGATAACTGACCTTGGCGATGTCGGCACGATCGAGGTACTTAAAGCTAAACCCATAGACCTCTTTATTCCCGACCATCACCTGCCATTCGCTCTGATCTCGTGCCTCCTCTCCCTGGATGGCCTTTTGCTGGGTTTTGACGATCTTCCCCCCTAACCGGGGGGCGTTGTTGATGCCGGCCTTGCCCCCTTCCCGGAGTTCGATCTGTGCCACACGGGTGGGCCAAAAGGCTGCCAGACCATTGACGATAATGAGACCGATGAGATACACGACCATCGCCAGGCCAATGGTCAAGCCCATGGCGGTCAACCATACCATGGGTTCCCCTGTGGTGCTACGCACGCGCTGTACTGGGAGAGATACACGCTCACTGATCTGTTGGCGTATCATACTGTTTTATACCGTTCTCGCAGATGCTGTCGCAAGATTTCCGCCAGCGTGTTCATCAGAAATGTCATCAGGAACAGCACCATGCCCCCTAGAAAGAGCGTGCGATAGAGCGTCCCGTGATAGGGAGCTTCTGGGAGTTCCACGGCAATATTGGCGGACAGGGTACGCATGCCTGAGAAGATGTTGAAATCCATGATCGGCGTGTTGCCTGTGGCCATCAACACAATCATCGTCTCCCCCACAGCGCGCCCCAGGCCAATCATGATCGCTGAAAAAACTCCAGCTGAGGCAGTTGGCAGGACCACGCGTACGGCCGTTTGCCAGCGGCTCGCTCCCAGGGCCAGGGAACCGGACTTGAGTTCCGCCGGTACGCTGGACAGGGCATCTTCGGTGATCGTAAAGACGATGGGAATGACGGCAAAACCCATCATAAAACCGACCACAAGCGAATTGCGCTGCTCAAAGCTCGCCCCAGTGGCATACGGCCACCACAGGCGGAAATCCCCGACGAGCTTGCCTGTCTCGGGATGGATGACGACGAACACGTGGCGCTCGAGCACTGGTCCCAGGCACCACGCGATATAGGCAACCAGGACTAAGATGGGGACAAAGGCGAGAAATTCAGAGCCCGGCTTGACCCACTTGCGATACCCTATCGGCAGCATACTCCAGACACTACCAAATAGGAAGGCGGCGGCGGGTATACACACCAGCATGAGTAAGAACGAAGGCACACGCGTTTCGAGCAGTGGTGCCAGCCATAGGGCGGCCAGAAATCCGAGAATCACGGAAGGCAGCGACGCCATGATTTCCATGGTCGGCTTCATGAGAGTACGCCAGTTCGGGTCTAAAAACTGTGACGTGTAGATCGCCGCCAGCAGCGCGATGGGAATGGCAAACAGCATGGCATAGACCGTGCCCTTGAGGCTGCCGATAATCAGGGGGATGAGCGACAGCTTCGGTTCGACATCGTCCGTGCCGCCCGTAGATTGCCAGACATACGCCGGCTGTGCCACCCCTTCGTACCAGACTTTTCCGAATAGCGCCTTCAGACCTGACTCCGGATGGGGATCGTCAAGTTGATACACGTGCAGCCGATTTGTGGTATCGAAGAAGAGGAGGCTATTGTACTTATTGCCCACCAGCGCTTGCTCGACCGTAAACGGGAGCGTCTGCTGCCAGCGGATAGCCTCTGTCGTGCCGTACCGCAGGCTGGCCACAGCGCCCGTGCCGATGAGGAAGGCTTTGTTACGCAGGCTCATGGCGTAGAAGCTCGGTGCACCAGGCAGCGCAGGGAAGGTCTTCGTGTGGCCAAAGAGGCGCTCAGTGCCACCCTGTGGGACATAGAGGCTAAAAATGCGATTGGCCCCACTAACATTCCCGAACACTAAGGAGACACTGCCAAACAAAAAATCCATGGACGTGATAGTAGGATCGGCCAAGTCCTGGAAAGGCACGAATCTCTGGCGCAGCTGCAAGTCATTGCCGACATGGTAGAAATAGTAGACTTCCCCTTCCTGGGTAGACACAACTACGCCATCAGCCTGCGCGTTGACCACGACCTCCTGAGGATGGCCCTGGATCATGTCTGAGAGGTTATAGGCCTGGTCAATCGTGGTTTTCCCTGCCCCGAGCAAGGTGCGTTGCTGCGACAAACTCGCTGCATGCACCTCCAGGGCACCGTCAACCTCTTGGATCGCTGCAACCAATTTTTGACTGCCAGCGTCGCCGTAGGCGATGCGCTTGATGGGAAAGCCTGACTGTCCTAAAGGCAAAAATGGTCCGGCTTTGGGTTGTGCCACGACTGTACGGATAGCACCGCCAAAAGTCGCTTTATACCCGATCTTGACGATCGCAAATGTCCCGTCCGAGGTCGCAAAGAGGACCTCCTGGTGTGCCTGATTATAGTAGTAGGCTGAAAAAGTCTTCGTAGTCTCAAAGCCCGGCTCCACGGTTTGCACACCACGCTTGCCAGCGAGATCAACGAACGCCAGCGTTCCATCGCTGGCCGCCAGGAACGGCAGTTCTGTCCATTCGTCAACGCCTAAGACGGCATAGCTCTGCGATGGGAGCTGCACACTCGTGAGGGGTTTGACATGGGCTCCACGGAAGAGCGGGAGAATTTGCGACAAGATAAAGACAAAAATGCCTAGCACCGCCACAACCACAGCGATACCACCGATGGTAATAAAATAGGTCATGCAATGATCGATCAGGAGCGTCGATCGGGCGGTGGCAAAACGCTGTGAGGTATTAGCAGAATGTTTGGAAGGGGCAACCTGTGCCACTCTATGACCTCTAGGCAAAGCTGCTGGACTTTTCCTCTCACCCTAGCTCTCTCCCGCGGGGAGAGAGCACAAGGGGAAGTGAGGGGCCGAGTTGTTCTTACTTCAGGGCCATCATCGTCTCGGTCACTACGGCTGCCGGCATGGGGTAGTAGCCGTCTTTCACAACGATTTCCTGGCCCTCTTTCGCATTCACAAACTTCACAAACTCGTGCACCAGCTTATCCATGGGCTCATTGGGCTTCTTGTTCACATAAATGTACAAGAAACGTGCCATTGGATACGCTCCACTGAGAGCATTCTCCAGACTGGGCTCGTGCATAGCCTTCCCAGTAGCCTCTGCCAGTGGCAGGGCGTTCACGCCTGACGTTTTATAGCCAATGCCCGAATACCCAATACCTCCCAGGTCATTCGCAATCCCCTGCACCACAGACGAGGAACCCGGTTGCTCCTTCACCGTCGACCGATAATCACCGTTCTTCAGGACATGCTCTTTGAAGAATCCGTATGTCCCAGAGGCGCTGTTGCGGCCGTAGAGCGAGATGGGGCGATTCGCCCACTCACCAGTCAAGCCCAGCTCACCCCAGGTGTTGATTGGCTTACCGCCGCGCTTGTTCGTGCTCGAAAAGATGTTGTCAAGCTGGTCCAGCGAGAGGCCCTTGATCGGGTTGTCCTTATGCACAAACACCGCCACAGAATCAATAGCGACTTTGATTGCCGTGGGCTTGTAGCCATATTTCTTCTCAAAGGCGTCGATTTCTGCCGCCTTCATCTCCCGGCTCATAGGCCCTAATTGCGCCGTGCCCTCGATCAACGCCGGCGGTGCTGTGGATGAGCCTTTGCCTTCAATCTGAACATTCACGTTGGGATAGATGGCCCGGAATCCTTCTGCCCACAGCGTCATGAGGTTGTTTAAGGTATCAGAGCCAATGCTGTTGAGGTTCCCGGAGACCCCACTGACCTTCTCATAGGGCTTGAGAGCCGGGTCTACAGCCACCTGGGCGAGGGCGGTCGCCGCGCTGCCCAGCACGATCATGCCGCCAATCAATACCATGCCTACGGCCCGTTGGAGCCTGTTATACCGCTGCTTCATAGCTGTGCTCCTTCATGCTTGTGAGGTTGTGAGCGTTACGGTACCTCACGCACGTTAACGTTCTGTGAGCAAGCGGTCAGACTTGTGCTCGTGATGCTCTAATGCTCTGAAGCGATAGCCCACTCCGCGCAGCGTTTCAATGAGATCGCGATACTCGCCGAGTTTGCGCCGTATCGCCGCCACGTGTACGTCTACAGAACGTTCGGTCACCTCGGCGTCTTCACCGCGTACGGCGTCGACGATCTGATAGCGTGTGAACACCCACCCTGGGCGTCGCGCCAAATAGTGCAGAATGTGGAACTCTGTCGGGGTCAAGTACACCATCTGGTCTCCCACACGTACTTCATAGCGACCAGGATGGATCACGACATCGTCATAGACCACGGTAGTCTCGGCCTCTGCCTCACCCTGTTGGCGACGCAACACGGCTTTGATGCGGGCTAGGAGGACACGCGGGCTAAACGGTTTCGTGAGGTAATCATCAGCGCCCAATTCGAGCCCGGCAACGACATCCGCGTCCTCGCTCCGGGCAGTGAGCATCACAATAGGAATGCCAGCTGTCGTCGGATTGCGTCGCAGTGCCTTACATACTTCTAGCCCGTCGAGGCCAGGCAGTAACACGTCCAGCACAATGAGGTCAGGGGGCGATGCATGGACGCGCGCTAACGCTTCTTCGCCGGACAGTACGCCTGCCACATCGTAACCGGCCTTGGTGAGATTGTAGTGGATCAACTCCAGGAGGTCTGGCTCATCGTCGACGACTAACACACGAGTATGCACACGCTCTCCTCAGTTTGTATCCATTGTATGGGGCGACAACCACAAAAAACACCCAGCCTTAGCAAAGTATGCAAACAACATGTTAAGAAATGGTAAAGAAACCGTTAGATCTGTATAAAGCCTGACACAACTGGTAAAAAGGCTGGCCGGTAACTCTGCCTCAGTGCTGTCCCAACTCCTGCCGGCACAGGGCTATGCCCTCAGCTGCCTGCGTATTTCCCAGGCGCTCGGCCTCCTCGAAGCAGGCCAGAGCCTCAGCATAGCGTTGGAACACATGGACCAGCGCCACCCCTTTGTTGAACCAGCCTTGCTCCAGGCGGGGATTGAGCGCCAGGGCGCGGTCAAAGCAGGCCAGGGCCTCTTCCGAGCGCTGGAGCTCAGCTAAAGTTAAGCCCCTGTTCACCCAGGCTTGCTCGTTGTGCGGATTAAGCGTCAGGGAGCGTTCACAACAGCCCAGGGCTTCTTCATGGCGGCCCATATCGCCCAGGACAACACTAGCGTTGAACCAGGCCTGGGCATTTCGCGGGTTGAGGGTGAGGGCATTGTTGTAGCAGCCGAGCGCTTCCGTGCGGCGTCCTAAAGCGTCGAGGGCAGTACCAATGTTCACCCAGGCCTGCTCGTTGCGAGGGTTGATTTTCAGGGCGCGATCACAATACTGGCGGGCCTCTTCCAACTGTCCTAAAGCACCGTGCATCATCCCCTTGGCCAGGAGGGCCTGCTCGCTACGTGAGTTGAGCTGCAGCGCGTGGTCACAGCACGCCAAAGCGTCTTCCATCTGTCCCTGGGCTTCTAAGGCCGTACCACGGTGCACCCAGGCGAGCTCGTAGCGTGAGTCAATAGTGAGTGCGCGGTCATAGCACGCTAAAGCTGCCTGATGCCGCCCGAGATTGTCCAGAGCCGCTCCTGTGTTGGTCCATCGTACGGCCTCCAGTTCTGGACCCACGACTGGCGGCGGCGCAGAGGTGTTGGTGAGATGGACATAGAGTGCGTCGAGTTGCTCCCGCACCGCGTGAAAATTCGCAAAGCGTTGAGCCGGGTCTTTGGCGAGGCAGGTCTCCAGAAGCGGACCGAGGCCGGCGAGCTGAGGACTCAGGGCAGGCAGTGGTTGAGTACGGTGGAGATGCGCCAACTCCTGCCAGGTTTGCCCGGTAAAGGGTAACTGGCCCGTCGCCATCTGAAACAGGAGCACCCCGAAAGCATAGATGTCTGCCCGTACATCAACCTGACGCGGATCGTCAAAGAGTTCGGGGGCCATGTGCGTGCAGGTGCCAGCCACCGTGCCCAGATGACCTGGCCCAATCTGGAAGCGGTGCACCGAGAGCCCCAGGGGGCCGTCTGGCTCGGCTTCCAGCCCATCGAACACTGGAGCTAAGCTCACATCCGTGAGTTTGAGCACACCGTCCGACGTGATGAGACAATTGCTGGGTTTGAGGTCACGATGGACCTGTACGCCTTGACCTGGCGCGTGTGTCATGCCGTCACAGCACTGCATGGCCAGGCGCACGACCTGCGGCAGGTCGCGCGTCAAGCGCGGAATACCGAGCCAATCGCGTAGGTCACCACCACTGACGTATTCCAGGAATAGCAGGGGCTGACCGTCGATCATCTCTGCAAAATGTGCCTGGACGATGTGGGCATGCGCCTCGAGCTTGATCCAGGTTTGCGCTGCCTCGACGAAACGCTCAGAGACGGCCGCATGCCTGGCCATCCATGTCTCCTGCAGTGTCTTGACCGCATAGGGCAATTGGGTCTCATGGTCGTAGACAATATACACGAGCCCCACACTGCCAGGCTGGACGTAGTGGACTTCCCAACGATTCTGTATGCGGTCGCCGACCTGCCAGAGGGGTACCATCGCTGTCTGTCTCCTCCAAAATGTGCTATGCAAAGGCCTCATCCAGCCTCTGGAGCTGTGCTGGTGTCAGGCGCCAGCCGGACGCCTGGCAGTTTTCGACCGTGCGCTCGACACTGTCAGATTTGGGAATGGCGATAACATTAGGCCGGGCCGTACACCAGTTCAGGGCGACCTGGGCCAGGGTCTTGTGTGTCTCGGCCGCTACCTGCTCTAAAACGCGCATGCTCTGCTGGCGCCGAAAACGCGAGGGAGTGGCCAGACGGCCGTCGTCCAGAGGTGTGTAAGCGAGAATCGTGATATGGTGCTCCTGACAATAGGGCAGCAAGTCACGCTCGATCTCACGGCGGTTGAGGTTGTACAGCACCTGATTGGCGACAATCGGGTACTTATTCATCACCTCCCGCGCGGCACGCAGCTCCCGCAAGGAGAAGTTGCTCACGCCGATGTAGCGCACCTGACCGCGATCTACCAGGGTTTCCATGGCCTGCATAGTTTCCTTGATGGGTACGCGCGAATTGGGCCAGTGGATCTGGTACAGATCAATGACCTCCGTACCCAGGAGACGCAGACTGGCGTCAACGGCGCGTAGGACCTGATCGTGACGCAGGTGCTCACCTGAGACCTTGGTGGCGATAAACACCCGGTCACGCATGCCCTGAATCGCCTGTCCGACGACATTTTCCGTGCGATAGATCTCCGCTGTGTCGATGAGGTACGCTCCGAGTGCAAGCCCGCGCCGCAGTGGCTCGACACCACCACGATATTTCCAGGTACCAAGACCGATTTCCGGCACCATCACACCGGTGTTGCCCAGTTGCTTTAGTTCGATCATGACCTATTCTCCACGGCGAGTGGCAGTGGCCGGGGCGGGGAATTCGTCCGGATCAATAGGAATTTCGATCACGGCCGGCTTGCCACACTGAAGCGCCGCCTGCACCGCATCGCCAATCTGGTCCGCATGCTCAACATAATAGCCCTTGGCGCCAAACAGGTCCGCGTACTTATCATAGCGCGGATTGCCAATGTCAGCACCGACATAGCGTTGGTTGTAAAAATGCTTTTGATAGGCTTTCTCCGACCCCCAGCAATTATTGTTCATAACCAGCGTGACGGTATTGATATTGTGCCGTACTGCGGTCTCCAGCTCCTGGGCGTTCATCAAAAAACCGCCGTCACCGTGGATGGCCAGCACAGGGGACCCAGGGCGCCCCAGTTTGGCCCCAAGCGCCACAGGAAAGGCAAAGCCGAGCCCGCCCAGATCCAGTGGGGTCAAAAAGGTGCGCGGGTGCGAGAAGTGGAGGCGGTCGTAGCCGTAGGCCGGCGCGGCTCCGGCGTCCAGGGTGACAATTGTCTCAGGGGGGAGCACACGGCGCAGTTCGACGTAGACCCGCTGGGGTTTTAAGGGTAGCGTGTTGAGGCTGGACTCGCCCTGCAGGCGTGTCTGACGCTGGGCCCGGAGCCCCTCTGCTTCCTGCCGCCAGGCAGTGCGGGTGGCCGCTACGCGCGCCTGCGAGAGCCCTTCCAGAAGCGCGGCCAGTGCTTCTCCGGCATCAGCCTGGATACCCAGCGCCACAGGATAGGTGCGGCCAATGTCACGGCTGTCAATATCGATCTGCACCAGGCGTGTGCCAGGCTGAATGTAGCGCTGGTCGTAGTAGGTGGTGAAATTGCCCAGGCGCGAGCCGACCACCAGTAGGAGATCCGCCCGGCGGCAGGCCGCCGCCGCCTCGGGCGAGCCGGCACGCCCGGGGGGGCC
>Ga0081455_10003173_pt1 | contig 19075 bp, 17 predicted proteins | sample TabmetS3T2R1_FD_70207 | JGI IMG/M metagenome (GOLD analysis project Ga0081455, IMG submission 70207) | Tabebuia heterophylla rhizosphere microbial communities from the University of Puerto Rico - S3T2R1 | ecosystem: Host-associated > Plants > Roots > Rhizosphere ... | reverse complement strand
GTAGTCGGGATGAATTTCGCTGAAGGCCAAGAAGCCGTGACGATTCCCCCCATAGTCGATGAAAGCCGCCTGCAGCGACGGTTCGACGCGCGTGACCTTGGCTAGATAGATGTTGCCGCGGAGTTGCTTACGGCTTGCGGACTCGAAGTCGAATTCCTCGACACGATGGCCGCGCAGAACAACCACCCGGGTCTCCTCCGGATGGGTCGCATCGATGAGCATTTTGTTGGACATTGACCAATCTCTTGATGGCCGGCTGGCGCTCCGTTCGCCGCCACATGGACGGCGCAAGGCGGCGCGACCGGAAACCGGCCCGACTGTGGTTGAAACGATAAGATCTTTGCGCGCGCGAGATCGCGCCGGCGATGGAGCCTGCGCAAATCGCCGAAACAGCCATGGCGTCGTTCGGCGACTCCAGGCTGCTTGGGCAGCGATCGGTTAAGTTCTCGACGCGCGGTCGCAGCATGACCTTTTGGCCCATGCGGGGCGGCAGCGCTGGCGAGCGCGGCCGCTGGTTCTCATGCCTGACGATATTCGACTCAGGGATAGCGGTCTTAAGAGCATAAGCCGCCTCGCATTGTGTGTACGGCACATGCCGCCCGCGCCGCCGGCGGTGTCCACAAGAACATCGGCTTTGCTGATGCGTCAACGCCGCACCCACGCGACGTCGCCGATCAAGTCTCCCCGCAAAATCCCCTCCCGTCGCATATCAGGGAGCGGTCTTTGGCGGCCTGCCGGATGTCCGAACGTGGCACGACCGGAACTCTAGCTCGTCAGCACCCCCTTATTAGGGGTGGCAGCAGGCGATGGCAAGGGAGCGCCGGGCGGCCTCGCCGCGGCGGCCGGACAAAGTTAGGTTCGGGTTAACTGCGCCCTCGTAATGGAGTAAATACGATCCCGCAGGGGCCGAAAGCCATGTTTGTGCGCGCGGCGATCTCGGCGTTTCTCTTCGGCGCAACGGCCCTCCTGGGCGGCGCTTCCGCGGCCGAGCCTACGAGCGCGCCCGGCCCAGCCTTGAGCGCGACTGGCGATTTTCCCGTGGCGAGCGACGTGCGGCTCGGCGGCGACGACACGCAGACGCGCATGATCGTCGATTTGAGCCGAAAGATCGATATCCGCACGTTCACGCTGGCCAATCCCTACCGGGTGGTCATCGACATGCCGCAGGTCACGTTCCAGTTCCCGCCCAAGGCGGGGGAGACGGGCCGCGGTTTGATCAAAGCGTTCCGTTTCGGTCTCGTCATGCAGGGCGGCTCGCGCATTGTCATCGACCTTGCCCGCCCGGCCCAGATCGACATGGGCTTCGTGCTCGACTCCATGAACGATCAGCCGGCGCGCCTCGTCCTTCACCTTACCGCAACCGACCGGGACTCCTTCGTGCGCAGCCTCGCACTCGAGACTGGGGCGCCGCAGCGGAGCAAGCCGGAAGCATCTGCGGAGACCAAGGCGAACGGCGATTCGAGGCCGCTGATCGTGATCGATCCCGGTCACGGCGGAATCGACAATGGGACCAAGGCCGCCAGCGGGGAGATGGAGAAGACCATCGTGCTGGAGTTCTCCCTGCTGCTGCGCGACAAGCTCGAAAAGGCCGGCAAGTACCGCGTGCTCATGACCCGCACCGATGACACTTTCGTGGCCCTCGGCGACCGCGTCCAGTTCGCGCGTGCGCGCCAGGCGGCGCTATTTGTGTCGATCCACGCCGATGCCTTGCGGCGCAGGGAAGGTGACGCACAAGGGGCGACGGTTTACACGCTCTCGGAACGGGCTTCCGACGCCCGCGCGGCGCGTCTCGCTGAGGCCGAGAACCGAGCCGACGTGATCGCCGGCCTTGACCTTTCCTTCGAGGAAAAGGAGGTCGCCGATATTCTCATCGATCTCGCCCGTCGCGAAACCAAGACTTTTTCAGTGCAGTTCGCGCAAGGCCTCGTCGGGGCGCTCAAGAACGCCGCCCGGCTGCACCAACATCCCTTGAAATCCGCGAGCTTCGTTGTGCTTAAGGCGCCCGACGTACCGTCGGTCCTGGTCGAGCTCGGCTATGTCTCAAATAAGGCGGACTTGAAATCGATGATCTCCAGCGAATGGCGCGAGCGCACCGCCGATTCCGTCGTCCGGGCGGTGGACGCCTTCTTCCGCACGCGCTTGGCGGGAAGTGGCCAGGGAAGCGGCCAGAATTGACTGGACTGTGGCCGGTTAGCCTCAGTTTCAACATAAAACAGAGCGACTTAGTCGGCCGGACCGAGCGCCGCGGGAGGTAGCGACTGGTGCGGGGAAAACTCGCCGGGTGGGACCTTGGCCGGCGGGGCCAGGCATCGCGGCGGCAGCGGTTCGGGGCAGGGGGCCTTCGCGCATGAGGCTGTTGCTGCGCTTCTTCGGGCTGTTGTTCGCGGCCGGAACGATCCTATTCGTTGCCGCTGTCGCCGCCGCGGCTGCCTTGCTGTGGCACTACTCGCAATCGCTGCCGGATTATTCCCAGTTGCAGGACTACGAACCGGCGGTCATGACGCGCGTGCACGCTGCGGACGGCTCGCTACTGGCCGAATATGCGCGCGAGCGGCGGCTCTATATCCCCATTCAAGCGGTATCCAAACTCGTCATCAACGCCTTCATCGCCGCCGAGGACAAGAATTTCTACGAGCACGGCGGTATCGATTTCTCGGGCATCGCTCGCGCCGGGGTGCTGTACGTGCAGCAATACGGCAGCGGGCGCCGCCCGCAGGGCGCCTCCACCATCACCCAGCAGGTCGCGAAGAACTTCCTGCTCACCAACGAGCTGTCCTTCTCGCGCAAGATCAAGGAAGCGCTGCTGGCGATGAAGATAGAGCGCGCCTTCTCCAAGGAGAAAATCCTCGAGCTCTATCTCAACGAGATCTATCTGGGCATGGGCGCCTACGGCGTGGCTGCCGCCTCGCTTCTCTATTTCGACAAATCGGTGCACGAACTGTCGATCGCAGAAGCGGCTTACCTCGCCGCGCTGCCGAAGGCCCCCAATAACTATCATCCCTTCCGTCAACGCGAGCGCGCGCTCGAGCGACGCAACTACGTCATCGATCGGATGGCCGAGGACCACTACATCACCGCGCAGGAAGCGGAGAAGGCAAAGAAAGAACCGCTGAAGGTCACCCCGCGGCCGACCGGCGCGCATATCTTCGCGGCCGAATATTTCGCCGAGGAGGTCCGCCGCTACATCTATGACAACTACAGCGAAAAGAAGCTCTACGAGGGTGGACTGTCGGTGCGCACCACGCTCGATCCGAAGATGCAGGTTCTGGCGCGCAAGGTCCTCGTCGATGGATTCGTGAATTTCGACGAGCAGCACGGCTACCGTGGTGCGGTCAACAAACTGGATCCGACGGGCGATTGGGGAGGCAAGCTCGCAGATATCAGGGCGCTCTCCGACATTGCGCCATGGCGGTTGGCGGTTGTGCTGGAAAGCGACGACGCATCCGCCCGCATCGGTTTGCAGCCCAGCCGTGAACCGGGCGGCGTGCTCTCGAAGCAGCGCGAGACCGGGACCATTGCGCTCGAAGGTATGAAATGGGCGAAGCCGACCAGCGGTCCCGCGCGGGGCAAAGCTCCGACCAAGGTCTCGCAGGTGCTCTCGCCGGGCGACGTCGTCTATGTGGAGCCGCTTGCCGGCAAGGATGGCCAGTTCCGTCTGCGCCAAGTGCCGGAACTCTCCGGCGCCATCGTCGCGATGGATCCCCAGACCGGGCGAGTTCTAGCCATGGCCGGCGGCTTCTCCTACGACCAGAGTCAGTTCAATCGCGCCACGCAGGCGCTGCGCCAGCCGGGCTCCTCCTTCAAGCCCTTGGTCTACGCCGCCGCACTCGACAACGGCTACACGCCCTCGACGGTTGTCCTCGATGGGCCGATCGAGATCGATACTGGGACCGGCATTTGGGCGCCGGAAAACTATACCCGGAAATACTACGGACCATCGACGCTGCGCTTCGGCATCGAGCACTCGCGCAACGTGATGACGGTGCGTCTGGCCCAGGACATCGGCATGCCGCTGATCGGCGAATACGCCCGGCGTTTCGGCGTCTACGACAACTTGCCGCCCTATCTCTCGTTCGCGCTCGGCGCGGGGGAAACCACGCTGCTTCGCATGGTTGCCGCGTATGCGATGTTCGACAACGGCGGGCGGAAGATTCAGCCGACCTTGATCGACCGCATCCAGGACCGCTATGGCCGCACCATCTACAAGCACGACTCGCGCGAATGCCGCGGCTGCGTGGCCGAGAAATGGGAGAAGCAGAACGAGCCGACATTGGTCGACAAGCGCGAGCGCGTGCTCGATCCGATGACCGCCTACCAGATCACCTCGATCATGGAAGGCGTCGTGCAGCGCGGCACCGCAACCGTGGTCAAGGAGGTCGGCAAACCGATCGCCGGCAAGACCGGCACCACGAACGACGAGAAGGATGCCTGGTTCATTGGCTTTTCGCCCGATCTCGTGGTCGGCGTCTATCTCGGCTACGACAAGCCGCGCCACCTCGGCCGCGGCGCGACCGGTGGCGTGCTGGCGGCGCCGATCGTACGCGATTTCATGAAGGTCGCGCTGGCCGACAAACCCGCCGTACCGTTCCGCGTGCCGGCCGGCATCAAGCTCATCCGCATCGATCCCAAGAGCGGCATGCGCGCGGGACCCGGCGATCAGCGCGTGATCCTGGAAGCCTTCAAGCCCGGCACCGCTCCGCCCGACAACTATTCGGTGATCGGCGTGAGCGACGCGGACGGCCGCCCGCTCGCCGTTTCACCCGAGGCCGATCGCGCGGTGCGCACCGGAACGGGCGGGTTGTATTAGAGCGCGTACTCGTAAATCGCGATCTTCAGCAATCGCCAGCTGATGTCCGATCGGCCCCCGAAAGCGGACGTACATTTGGGGAGGTCTGCCACTCCGGCAGCCACCACTCACTACTAGGCAGTCAGGCAACTATCCGAACGTGATGACGCTCCGGATGACCTTGCCATCACGCAGCGCGGAAAAGGCCTCGTTGATGGCGTCAAGGCGTATGCGCTGCGTGATCAATTCGTCGAGCATCAGGCGGCCTTCCAGGTAGGCGCGCGCGAGCATCGGGAAATCACGCGCGGGTCGGGCGTCGCCATAGCTCGAGCGCCGGATGCGCTTCTCCTGCATCAGCGCACCCCAGCGGAAACTGACCTCGTTATTGACATCAATCTTGCCGAGCCAGACCACCTCGCCTCCCGGCCGCACCGCTTCGACCGTCGGGCCAAATGCCGCGACGCTGCCTGCGGCCTCGATCACCACGTCGGCGCCGCGGCCCGACGTTTCCTCTCTGGCCGCGGCGGCTGCGTCCTCCCGCTTGGCATTCACGCCGCGGCTTGCGCCCATGCGCTGCGCCAGTGCGAGCTTGCCCTCGTCGATGTCAACCGCGATGATTTTGGCCGCGCCGGCAAGCCGCGCGCCTTGCACCGCAGCGAGGCCGACCGCGCCACAGCCGATCACCATGACCGTGTCGGCATGGCCGATATGGGCAACATTGAACGCCGCACCGACGCCGGTCATCACGCCGCAGCCGATCAGGCAAGCGCGATCGAACGGGATGTCTCTTGGCACCGCGATCGCTTGCTGCTCCTGCACGATGCAATATTCGCCGAATGCGCCGATGAACATCAGATGCTTGAGCTCTTCGCCGTTCTCGCGCCGAGCCTTAGAGGTACCGTCGAACTGCACCGCCTGCGGCCCTTTGGTGAGATAATCCTCGCATAGGATCGGGAGGTCGCGGTCGCAATAATAGCAGTGGCCGCAATGCGGGTTCCACGACAGGATGACATGATCGCCCTTCCTCAGCCGTCGCACGGCGGGACCGGCCTCCTCGATCACGCCTGCGGCTTCATGGCCGAGCACGATTGGCATCGGATAGCGCAGCGAGCCGTCAATGACTTCGAGATCGGTGTGACAAAGCCCTGCGGCGTGCACCCGCACCAGCACGTCCGGCGGTGCGATCGGCGCGGCGGCGACTGTCTCGACCTGCAACGGGCTGTGCGCCTGGTGCAGCACGGCCGCACGGTATTGGAGGGTCATGGACGCGCCAAAGGGATCAGCTACTTCGCCTTGTTGACGTCGCCTTTGCTCACGCCGGCTTCCGGGAAGATCCACATCGCCGCCACCATGAATACGGCGGTGACGATGACGAAGGTCGAGAGTTCCGGCCGAATCGGCGACCCGTTCCAGAACGCCAGCACTGCCGCTACGATCAGCGCGACGGCGGAAACGACAGCTTTGACGTCGGTAGGCACGGCGATGGCTCGCGATTTAGCGTCAATTGGAACCGACCGGAACCGCCGCCGCCTCGTCGGGACGGCGCGGGGCGCCGCGCAGGTTCTTCTTCACGAACCGTGTTTCGTAGCCGTTGAGCAGGTGGCCGACGAGTCCGCGATTGAGATCTGAGGTCCCAAACAGCCAGTCGGCGATCGGGAAGGTCAGGTTCATGTTCACTTCCATCATGAGTCGGGCGTTGTGGTGCGCGGTGTGATGGCGGCGCAGCGAGTTGACGAACGGACAGTTGCGCACGAACCAGCTCTCATCGACGTGGCAGCAAAAGTGCATGAATTCGTAGATCAAGTACATGCCCGTGGTCACGCACATGAACAGCCAACCGACGTTAGCGGAAATCAACAGGCCGAGGATCGCGGCGAGCGGCAGCGACATCAGGATGAACACGACCAGCGCGTAGGGCGGGAATACAGTGACGCGCCAATCCTTGTGGTCGCGGAAGCGCATTTCCTGGTCGGTGAAAAATTGATGGTGGTTGAGCGTGTGGCGCTCATAGATCGCGCGCAGGCCTTTGATGTTCACCGGCCGGTGCATGACGTACTTGTGCACCGCCCACTCGAACAGGTTGGTGAAGAGGAAGGTGATTGGGACGGTGAGCCATTCCAGCGGGGTCACGTCATGAATGTGCTCTATGTAGATGTAGAACGCCGCCGCGCCCATGGCGTAGATGATCGCGATGTGAAAGTAGCCGTCGTACCATCCCATGATGCGGGAACGGTATTCCTGCCGGAAATCGATTTGCCGCTGGCTGATCATGGTGTTTCCTCCTCCCGCCGACAGGGCGCGGGGCAAGTCTCGGTCTGTCTGATATATCACACATCTATCACACTAGCGTGTCCCACTTCAATCGGCTTCCCGGCGATCGGCGGGCGGCGGGGTTCCGCCGACAATACGCGCCACAACCGGGTCCCTGGCGGCCGCGTCGGGGCTGCCGGCAAAAATGATCTCGCCGCGCTCGATCACGTAAAGCCGGTCCGCGAAATCCGGCACGTGATAGATGTTGGATTCGGCAATGAGCAGCGCATGGCCGAAGGAGCGGATGTTGGCGAGGCCCTGGATGATCGAGGGCACGATGACCGGCGAGAGTCCTTCGGTTGGCTCGTCCAGCAGTAGCAATTTCGGGCCGAGCGCGAGCGCGCGCGCGATCGACACCATCTTGCGCTCGCCACCGGACAGTGCGTGTCCGCTGCGCGCGCGATAGCGCTCGAGCTGCGGGAATACGCGATATGCCTCCTCGATCCGTGCTTGGGGCAGTCCCGCCTGCGGATTTACCCAAGTCGGCAAGGCGATGTTTTCTGCAACCGTCAGTTCTCCGAAAACCTCACTCTCCTCTGGCGCGAAGCCGACGCCGAGGCGCGCGATCTGGTAAGGCCGCAGCCCCATGACTTGGACCCCGTCAAAGGTGATCGCGCCGGCCGCCGACCTGCGAAAGCCCATGATGGTGCGGAAGGTCGTCGTCTTGCCTGCACCGTTGCGCCCGACCAGGTACACCAGCTCGCCCGCCTTGACGTCGAACGAGATGCCGCGGAGCACGCGGCTGCCTTCCACGTTGACGGTCAGGTTTTGCGCGCTCAGCATCAATGGCCCCTGCGCTTGCCGATCACGCTCTCGATGAGCTGTGGATTCGCGAAGAACCGCGCCGGCGGCAAATCTGCGAGCACGCGCCCCTCCAAAAGCGCGATGATGCGTTGCGAATAGGCGGCGACCAGATCCATGTCGTGCTCGACCAGCAGAATGCTTTGCACGCCGGTGCGCTTTGCGGCCACGAGCAGGGTCCGCATGATCCCGTGCTTTTCCGCGGTGGAAACGCCCGAGGTCGGCTCGTCAAGCAGGATGATGCGCGGATCGAGCGCGAAGGCCGATGCAACGTCGAGCAGCTTCTTTTCGCCCTGGGATAAGGTCGCGGCAGGCGTCGCAAGCCGCTGCGCCAAGCCGAAAATCTCCGCGACCTCCACAACCCGCGCGGCGATCTCTCGATCTCGTCGCAGGCTCGCGAACAGTCGCCAGCGCTTCTTCTGCCTGGACACGACCGCGGCCGCTATCGTGTCCGCCACCGTCAGCTGCGGAAAAATCTGGATTAGCTGGAATGAGCGAACCAGACCGCGCTCGGCAAGCCGAACCGGACCGATTCCGGCGATGGTCTCGCCCATGAACAGCACTTCGCCAGTTGTCGGGGTGATGAGCCCGGTGAGCAGGTTCACCAACGTGGTCTTGCCGGCGCCGTTCGGCCCCACCACGGACACGACCTCCTCCGCGCGTATGGCGATGCTAACCTCTTCGAGTGCCCGCAGTTCGCCGTAGCATTTTCCGACGGCTTTGGTTTCGAGCAGCACCGTCATGCCGGTTTTCCCCCGAAAGTCCGGCGCAGACTGCCGGCGAGCCCCGCTAGTCCCTCCGGAAAGGCGATGACGATGAGTGCGAGAACGGCGCCGAGAATGAAGCGCCAATACTGGGTCAACGACTGCAGCTGATCCTGGAGCAACGTGAAAGCGAACGCGCCGATGATCGGGCCGAAGAAGTTGGAGAAGCCGCCGAGGACCGTCATGAACACCAGCTGGCCCGATTGCGTCCAGTAGACGAGCTCGGGATCGGCCAGTCCCACGCGAAAACCGAGGATCGCTCCGCCGGCTGCGCCGTATGCCGCCGAAATGACGAAAGCGGCGAGGCGAAAGCGGTGGACGTGAATGCCCAGGTATTCGGCCTTGCGGGCGTTGTCGCGCACGGCCTTGAGATGCAGGCCGAAGGGCGAATGCACGATTCGCCACATCACGATCGCGGCGATGATGAGGAGCGCAAGACAGTAGTAATAGAACGGCCCCGCCAAGAGCTCGATCTTGTTGTATTGGTCCAATTCAAGACCGAGGATGTTCATGCGCGGAACGCGCATGCCGCTGTCGCCGCCGGTCAGGTGGTAGAATTTGAAAAGGAAAGAGTGGAACAGCATGCCGAAGGCGAGCGTCAGCATGCCGAAAAAGATGCCGACGTAACGAACGCAAACAAGGCCGATGGGCACCGCGACAAGCGCGGCCGACAGCATGACGGCGAGTATCACGATCTCGAACGACTTGATCCCGAGTATACCGGCAAGCACGGCCGCGCCATAGGCGCCGAAGCCGAGGAACATGGCGTGACCGAACGAGAGCAAGCCCGTGTAACCGAACAGCAAATTGAACCCCAAGAGCGCGATGGCGTAGCCGAAGAACGGGATCATCAGGCCCGCGTAATAGGAGGGCGCCGCGAGCGGCAACAGCGCCAAGCCGATTGCGCCCATGAGCATCGCAAGCGCGGGCACCGCGCGCGTCATGTCGCTTGCCTTCCGAACAGGCCGGCCGGGCGCAGCAGCAGCACCGCGATCACGATGACGTAGATCGCGAGCACCTCGGCCTCGGGATAGACGACGATGGCGTAAGCGCGAATGAGGCCCACGATCAGCGCGCCGGCAAGTGCCCCGCGCATCGAGCCGAGGCCGCCGATCACCACGACGGCGAATGCCTCGATGACGAAATCGATGGCCATGTCGAGCGAAGCCGCGGCGGTCGGCACCACCAGGGCGCCGGCGGTGGTGCCCAGCACCGTGCCGATGGTGAACACCACCGCATAGAGCCTGCCCACGTCGACGCCCAGCGCTTCGGCCATGCCGCGGTTCTCGGCGGTCGCGCGCAGGATCCGTCCGTAATTGGTGCGTTGCAGAAACGCTCCGAATCCGGCCGCCGTGGCGATCGCGGCCGCAATCACCAACAGATTGTAGACCGGCACGCTGAACTCGCGCGCGTTGATCACGCCATAGACGAGATAGGCGCTGTCGAGCGAGCGTGGATTCGACCCCCACACGAACCGAAACACGTCCTGAAACATCAACACCAGCGCGAACGTCAGGAGGAGCTGAAAGCTCTCATCGCGACTGTAGACGCTGCGCAGCATCCGCTCGATCGGCGGGCCGACGAAGCCGAGCAGGAGGCCGGCGATGACCAGCGCCGGCATGATCAGCCAAGGCGAGAGGCCGGCCGTGCTGGCGTAACCGACGAAGCTCACTCCGAAATAGGCGCCGAGCGCGTAGAACGAGCCGCAGGCGAGATTGACGATCTTCTGCACTCCGAAGACGAGTTGCAGTCCGGCGGCGACCAAGAACAAGACGGCGGCGTGAAACACCCCGCCGACGAGAATGTTGGCGAAAGCGAGCATTTATACCTGCGTCGCAGTCAGCAGAAGTTGCTTCGACCCGACGTCCGCTTCGAGATCAGACCTTGAATTGCGCAGTCTTGATCCAGTCCCAGAAGTTGGCGCCCGGCGGTTTCTGCAGGTCGGCCGCGTACATGGTCTCGAACGTGCCGAGCGTGACGAAGTCGTATTTGTTCTTGTGCGTGGTGAGGCCCTGCACGAACGTCTGCTCGGCGATGTGATCCCTGCGCCACGCGCCTCTACCGCCGAGGCTCTCCACCGACAAGCCGGCCATGGCGTCGATGACGTCGTTCTGACTCGGCCAGCCGCCGCTCTTGGCGGCCGAAGCTTTCTCGACCGCTGCTTTGTAGGAGGCAATCGCAAAATACGCCCGGTCGGCTTCCCATTCGGGATAGTCTTTATGAGTCCGTTCGTACCAAGCTACGAACTCCTTGGCCAACGGCGATGCATTTGGGTTGTCGAAATAGAATGTGTTGTGGCCGAACAGGATGCCTTCCGGCGTGAACTCCTTCTTCATAAGCGTGTGCTGCCATCCCGCTGCCGGGAGCACGAGCTTAATGTCTTTGGTGAGCTCCGCCGCATGCGCCTGCTTCATGAATACGGGCAGATCCGCGAACAGCAGCGAAGAGAAGATCAAATCGGGTTTCGCCGACTTAAGCGCAGCCACATGGCTGGTGAGGTCCATGGTGCCGACCTTCGGCCACTGCTCGGTGACGACCTTGTGCTCGATCTTGAAGCGGTTGAGGATGGCGATGAACGCCGCCATGTTGTTGCGCCCGTAGGAGTAGTCCGGATTGATCCCGGCCACGGTCGCGAACTTGCCCTTCCAGTACTTGATCGCGAGCAGCGAGGCCATCACCGCCTCGCACTCGTTGTCGGTGCTGCGGAAGAGGTAACGCGGGTTGGGGATCTTTTCGTCGACGCCGTCCTGGGTCGTGCCATCCCAATAAATTGTCAGCGCGCGGGCTTCCTCCACCACCGGCCCGAGCGCCAGCCCGACGCCGGTCGAGATGATGCCCTGTACGCAGTCCACCTTCTCCTGTTGCACGAGCTTGCTGAAGCGTTCGATCGTATCCTTGGGCGAGGTTTCCTCCTCGATGACGAGCTCGATTTTGCGGCCGGCGATGCCGCCGGCGGCGTTGAACCGTTCGGCCGCCCATTGGGTCGCGCGAATGCCGTTCTCCCCCGGGGCCGCTGCGATACCGGAGCGCGGCGCCAGAATGCCAATGCGCACCGGCCTGTTTTGCGCGATCGCAGGCGCGACCACCTCGCCCGATGCAGCCAATGCGCCGGCCGCGGCCGCGGATTTGAGCAGGCTTCGCCGTGATAGAGACATGGAATTCCTCCCTGGATGATTGACTATTCCGCTTGTGGATTGCCGCGGACGAAGGCGTCGATCTCCTCGCTCGTCAGTTTCCAATCGTTGTCGAGGTTGGCGATGACCGTTTTCATGAACGGCTCGGAGAGTTGTATCGCGCGCTCCTTGTTGCCCAAACGATCGAACAGAATGGCGAGGGCGAGTTGCTGCGGGCTATCGCCCTCGTAGGTCCACTCGAAGCCGAATCTGGTGAATCGCTCGATCTCGTAGTGCTCGTCCAGCCTCTTGCCGTCGACCGTAACGATGAGACCGTCGATCGTGCGCCTGCCCTCGTATATACTCATGGCTCACACCGATACGGTTGCGCGGGTAAAGCTTTCCACATAATCCATCAGCTTGTCGCTTGCGCGCCCGGCCGCATCGGCGTCGCCTTTGGCGATCGCGCGCGCCTGATTGGCGTGCAGCCGCGCACAAAGCGGCAGGTCGGCCGCCTCGCGGTAGTGCATATACCAAAACCGCCGCGACAGACCCTGCAGGAGCTTCATCGAGCGCGCGGCGTAGTCGTTGTGCGCGGCCTCGATCACTAGCGTGTTCAGCTCGCGGTCTAGCCGCATGAAGGCGATATCGTCGTTATCCCTTGCGGCCTGGTCCATGCCGCGGGCGATGTCCTGGAGAGCCGTCCGTTGCACCGGCGTTGCCCGTTCCGCTCCGGCGCGACTCAACAGCCGTTCGAGCTCCCGTCGGACTTCCAACAGCAATAGCTGGCTGCGCGGATTGATGTCGGAAACCAGGATGCCCTTACGCGGCAGAATGGTGATCAGTCCTTCGCGCGAGAGCCGTTGCAACGCCTCGCGAATGGGCGTGCGCCCGAATTTAGTTGCCGCGGAAAGGAACTGCTCCGATAGAACATCTCCGGGCTTGAGTCGAAGCGTGACAATTTGCTCCTCGATCACCCGATAAGCTTGCTCGGTCAGGCTCTCTGCCCGGCGCGCATTCGGCGCGTCTCCTACGCGACCGGGCCGCGCCACCCTCTGCAGCGCGGCCTGTCTCCTTTTTGCTGTTTGATGGACCGGCATGCCCCAGATCAAACGCTGATATATGTGTTGTATATTAGATTTTGGGTTCCGCCGCGGGTCAAGGCACAAACAGAGAAATCATGGTGATGCCACGCCATGCCGTGCTTGCACTTGTACTCTTCGTCGCGCTGGTGCTATCCGCCGTGCTGACCGCTCTCGCTGCCAGCGGCCATTTTCCACCCGAGCACCGTGCTGCCTCGCTGCGATCAGGGGCGGGCCGTGCCATTTTGTTCGGCGCCTGTGTCGTTTCGCTGCTCGCGCTGGTCGTCGGTGCTACCGCAGCCTGGCTCGTCCTCCCCGCGTCCGGGGCGGTGATCGGAGCCGGGGTGGCGATGCTGGCGGCGCCACTGCTGCTGCGGCCGCTCCCCGACGCGTTTGTCAACGGACGCGCCGCTCTTCTGACCTTCGCCAGCGCATCAGCTTTGCTCGCTCTCGCCCTCCTTTCACTCCAATAGGGCTTCGCCGATGACGGACCGAATCCGGATGCGACAACTCTTAGCGCGGGCTTACGCCGTGCCGCCGGGTCCGCAGATCACGTTCAACAGCGCCTGCCGGCGTTCATTCGTTACAACCGCAAACGCGCGCTGCAATGCGTCCGGAAGCGACGCCGGATCCTCCACGCGTTCGCCATGGCCGCCGGCGGCTTCGCAGAGCTTCTCGAATGCGGGCAGTTTTGGAAGCCCAACGAAAGGTGGCTGGTTGCTCTTGGACGCCGAGCCGTCGGGGTACATGGCGAGCGTGCTACGTTGGACGGCGCCCCACATCGCATTATTCATAACGACAAAGAGAACGGGCAGCTCGTGCAACGCCGATGCGTGGTGCACTGCGGCCGGATTGGAGAACATGTAGGCGCCGTCGCCGAGGACGGCCACGACCGGGCGATCCGGCTGCGCCAGCTTGGCGCCGAGCGCGGCTCCGGCGCCCCAACCGAGGCCGGACGCAGAGCTCGATCCGAAGTAGAGGTCTGGAGACTCGAACGAGCACTGTTCGAGGAACAGCGTGTATTCGTTGATGACGATGCTTTGCGGATCCTTGGCGCGCTCGATGCAATGGCTCACCCAGGCGGGATCGAGCGGCATCTTGCGCGCGCCCGCATCGCGTGCCGCCTTCCAGACGCCCAGCCGCGCCTCGCGCTCCTGCTTGACCCAGCGCCGACGCTGCGCCACGGCGGCGGCGTCAACCTTGTCCTCGAGTGCGGAGCTCAACGCGGATGTGATCGCAAGCGTGCTGCCGGTGATCGCGAGGTCGCAGGGGAAACCGCGGATCGGGTAGCGTGCGAACAGCGGGTCCAACCCGCATTGGATGACCTTGCAGTCGCGGCCGGGCGCGGCGCGGCTCGAAATCCAGGGGACGTCGGCCTCGAGCACCACGATCACATCCGCCTTCTGAATGGGACCCGCCGGATCGAATCCAAGATTCATCGGATGCGATGAGGGCAACGAGAGATAGCGCGGCCGATGCTGCACGACCGGTACCGCAAAGCGCTCGACAAATTGCGTCAATGCCGCAAAAGCCGCCGCGTCCCGTCCGGCGCTCGCCGTCACGATCAACGGCCGTTGCGCTTGTGCCAGCATGCGCGCTGCCGCGGCAATCGCGGCTGCATCCGGGGCCGGAGCAGCTGCTGCGCTGAGTCGCGAGGGCGGCGGATGCTCGAATTCGGATAGCGGCGCCGCTATCACCTCGCGCGGCAGGGAGAGATAGACAGGTCCGCGCGGTTCCGTGGCTGCGATCGCGAGCGCCCGATCGACCACGGTCGTGAGCTGCTCGGCGTTTCTGAGTTCATAGTCCCATTTCACGATCTCGCGGATCATGCCCGCCTGATCGTACATTTCCTGCGCCCAGTGGATGTAGCCGTCGCGCGAGCCCAACAGGCCCGTTTCGGTCAGCGGAGACCTGCCCGCAGTGAGCAGAATCGCCACGTTCTCCCGCGCCGCATTCAAAGCCGCGCAGACCATGTTTGCAGTGCCGACGCTCACATGCACCATCACCGCCGGTATCCGCCGCGACACCATGCCGTAGCCGTGCGCCATCGAGACGGCGAGATTTTCATGCGTCGCCAGGATCGGCCGGGGTACGGCGACTCCGGTTCGCGCCGCCTGCGCATACGCCTCGATCAGCGGCGCAAAATCGGTGCCTGCATTGCCGAACAGGTAGTCGACGCCGCGATCGGCCAGCAGGGCCAAATACGCCGCCGCCACATTGCCGTCCGGCTTCTGTTTCGCTGTTTTGCCCCGCTCCAGGCGCGATTCCATCGCGATACACTCCGGTCTGACTGCAATCTAGCCTCAACTTGGAGGGTCAACCAAGTCTCGTGGAGCGATGTGCTCGCGATCTGCAGGATATGTCCCGCGACGCTGGACAAGCTGCGTCGTCTCAACGAATAATCATGCGCCGGATAGCGAGGCGCTTGCTCGATCGTTGCAAATCCGTCTGGCATTCAAACGGATATCGAGTAACCAGGAAAGGTTAGGACGATGAAACGGATTTGCATGATCGGTATCGCGTTGGCTCTCCTCCTGGTGCCGATGCAAGCTACGGCTCAGGACAAGCTGGTCGTCAGCGTCTGGGGCGGTAGCTGGCGCGACATGGCCGACAATCTCATCGGCAAGAAGTTTACCGCCGCGACGGGCGTGCCGGTCGAATACATCACCGGCGGCACGATCGATCGGTTGAACAAGGAGAAGCTCGCCAAGGGCAATCCCGAAAGCGACATCACGTTCACGACCTCGCACGTCGGGTGGCTCTACGCCAACGACGGTCTTTTCGAGACGCTCGATCTCAAGAAAGTGCCGAACGCAAGCAATTTGGTACAGCAGGCCAAGATTAGTCCGTACCACATCGGCACCTGGGCCTATGTCTACACCATCGGCTACCGGCCTGACCTGCTCAAAGGCGCGGCCTTCGAGAGTTGGGCGGATCTCTGGAAACCGGACATCAGAGGCAAGCTCGCCGCCCCGGATTTCGATCCCAGTCACCTTATCGTCGTTTCCGCGATGTTGTCGGGCGGCGACGCAGCCACCTGGCAAAAGGGACAAGCCAAGCTCAGGGAGCTCAAGCCGAACTTCAAGGCGTTCTACACCAACGACGCCAACAGCCAGCAGCTCATCGCCAACGGCGAGACACCGGTCCAGGTGATCCTGTCGATGAACGCGCACTACATGGCGGGCGAGGGCGTTCCCATCCAGCTCGTCATTCCAAAGGAAGGCGCCGTGCTCGGCATCGACACCGTCGCCATCATGAAAGGATCCAAGAAAGCCGAGCTCGCCTACAAGTTCATCAACATTGCGCTGGACCCGCAGGTGCAGGCCGAAGTCGCCAAATTCAAGAAGGGCAGCCCCGTGGTTCTCGACGCGAAGCTCGATCCGGCCGTGGCCAAGTTGCCGGGAGTCTTCACCTCAGTCGAGCAGTGGAACAAGCAAGCCATCATCATCGATCACAAGCTGCGCGCGGAGAAGACCGCGGAGTGGCGCAAGTGGTTTGCCGAGAACATCATGAACTGACGGCCTGATGGCCGCGTGCGGCGCGGGCGCGCCGTGTCATCCTGCCGAGCGGTGATGACGCCGAGGCCGTTCCTGCGTGCCTTCGTGACGCCGGCCACGCTGTGCGCGTTCGCCTTCGTGGCCGCGCTGGCGGCGGTGATGCAATACAGCCTGCGTGCCTATGTGCCCGGTTCGCTGGAGCCGGGGGGCTTCACGCTCGCAAACTTCACGGCGCTCTTAAAGCCGCTCTACGCGCGGGTGTTTATCGACACGGTTTGGATCTGCTTCCTCACGGCATTGTTCACGCTCATCATCGGATACCCGCTCGCTTATGCGCTGGTGCACGCCAGAAACGTCGCGCTCAAGTCCGTAATTTTGGTGATCGCCGTCACCCCGCTGTTCCTCGGCGAGGTGGTCCGCACCTATTCGTGGATCGTCGTGCTCGGCAACAACGGGTTTGTGAACTCGATGCTGCTCAAGGCCGGGCTGATCGGAGCGCCCATCCAATTCATGTTCACCGAGTTCGGCGTCGTCACCGCGCTCGTCCACGTCACCTTGCCGGTGATGGTGATCATGTTGGCGGCGGCGCTCTCGCACATCGACCGCGACTACGAGCGCGCGGCCGCGAGCCTCGGCGCCGGCCCGATCCGCGCCTTTCTCACCGTAACGCTTCCGCTCTCCACGCCCGGAATCATCGCCGGCGTCACCACGGCGTTCGCCTGGACCTTCAGCGCGTTCGCGACCCCGCAGCTGATCGGCGGCGGTCGCGTCAACATGGTCGCGAACCTGGTCTATCAGCTCGGTTTCGCGAGCTTCAACTTCCCGTTCGCGGCGAGCCTCTCGGTCGCCGGGCTCGTGCTCACGTTCGCGGTACTCGCGCTGATGCGCGCCGCCGCCGGCCCGCTCGAAAAAATTGGACTGCATTGAGATGCCGCGCTTGCCGTCGCAGCCGCTCCTGCGCCTGCTGGGTGGGGTCACCGTGGGCGCTATCCTCGGCTTCTTGCTGTTGCCGGCGTTGGTCGTCACCCTTGCCGCCTTCAACAGCAGGGCCATTCTGTCGTTCCCGCCCGAGGGCTGGTCGTGGCGCTGGTTCGTCAAAGCGATCGCGTACGAAGACTTTCAAGCCGGCTTTCATAACGGGCTTATCGTGACCGGCTGGGCGTCCTCCATCGCGCTTGTGGTCGGCGCGGCGTTTGCACTCGCGCTCGAGCGCTACGAGTTCCGTTTCAAGCGGGCGCTCGAGACCGTGCTGCTCTCTCCGCTGGTGGTGCCCCACTTCACGGTCGGCCTCGGCTTTCTGATCCTCGCGGCGCAACTCGGCTTGGCGCGCGGCTATGCGGTGGTCATCGCCTGCCACGTCGTGCTTGTGCTGCCGTTCGTGCTGCGGAGCGTCTACATCTCGCTGCGCAACCTCGATCCGCGACTGGAGCTCGCCGCCGCGAGCCTCGGCGCACCGCCCCACCGCGTTCTCACCACCGTCACCTTGCCGTTGCTAGTCCCAGGCCTGGTCAGCGGCTGGTTGTTCGCGGCGATCCTTTCGTTCAACGAATTTACCGCTTCGCTGTTCGTCACCGTGCAGCGCACTCAAACGCTGCCGGTTGCGCTCTACAACTACGTGCGCGAATACGCCGACCCCTCGATGGCGGCGATCTCGGTCATGTACATTGTGGTCACCGCAACGCTGCTGACGCTGGCCAATGTCTTCCTTGGCCTTGCAAAGGTGCTCAACGTTGAGCCTCCCCGCTGAAGGCAAGCTTTCCGCTGCGGCCGTGACGCCAGCGACGCGGGCGAATGGCGGCGCGGATATCGCGGTCGAGCTCGACGGGGTGACCAAACGTTTCGGCAAGATTACCGCGCTCGATGACGTCTCGCTGCTGATCCGTCGCGGCGAGCTGATAACGCTGCTCGGGCCGTCCGGCTGCGGCAAGACCACGCTGCTCAACCTCGTCGCCGGCTTTTTGATGCCGGACAGCGGCGAGATCGCCGTCGACGGCCAGCGGATCACGGATGTCCCGGCGTATCGGCGCGAGATCGGCATCATGTTCCAGAACTACGCGCTGTTCCCCCACATGAACGTGGCGGCGAATGTCGGCTACGGCCTGCGCATGCGCCGGGTCGCCAAGGCGGAGATAGCGCGCCGGGTCGCCGACGCGCTCACGCTCATCAAGCTTGCGGGCCTGGAAGATCGCAAACCCCGCCAGCTCTCGGGCGGTCAGCAGCAGCGCGTGGCGCTCGCGCGCGCGCTCGTCATTCGTCCCAAGGTGTTGCTGCTCGATGAGCCGTTCTCCGCGCTCGATCGGAACTTGCGCGCCTCGATGCAGGTCGAGCTCAAGGAAATTCAGCGCAAGCTCGGCGTGACAACCATTTTCGTCACGCACGACCAGAGCGAGGCGCTGAGCCTGTCGGACCGCATTGCCGTGGTCGCGGAGGGCCGCATCCGCCAGCTCGGCACCCCGGACGAGATCTATCGCCGCCCGGTCGACCGTTTCGTCGCGTCCTTCGTCGGCGACGTCAACGTGCTGCGCGCGCGCCTCGAACGCATCGACGCAGCGGTCGCCACGGTCGCCCTTGGCGCGGCGCGGGTGATGGTGCCGAGCCGCACGCTGCAAGGCGCCGCCACCGGTTCCATGGTCGACCTATTCGTGCGACCCGAGGAATTGCGCCCGGCCGAGCCCGGCGCGGCGGTCGCGGCGCGCGGCATCGTGGCGGCGCAAATCTATCA
>Ga0081455_10003172_pt1 | contig 19086 bp, 18 predicted proteins | sample TabmetS3T2R1_FD_70207 | JGI IMG/M metagenome (GOLD analysis project Ga0081455, IMG submission 70207) | Tabebuia heterophylla rhizosphere microbial communities from the University of Puerto Rico - S3T2R1 | ecosystem: Host-associated > Plants > Roots > Rhizosphere ... | reverse complement strand
CCTTGAACGATCTTGCCTGGCGCGCGGTCCCCAAGCGCCTGCGCGCGCGCCTCTCGGTGATCCATCAGTCCGCGGAACCGCTGACCCAACCGCGCCGGCCCAGCCCACGTGCAGTCGTCATCTCGGTGATCGGCCACCTGCGCGACGTCAAGGATCCGCTGCGTAGCGCCGAAGCCTCACACCTGCTGCCGGCCGAGAGCCGCGTGCGCATCGAGCAGGTCGGGCGCGCCTACACGGCGCAATGGGCGGCGCGGGCCCGCGCCGAGATGGCGAGCAATCCGCGCTACGTCTGGCGCAACGATGTGCCTGGGGCAACAGTGCGGCGGCTTCTTGCACGCAGCCACGCCATGGTGATCTCCTCGCAAAGCGAAGGCGGCGCCAACGTCATCTCCGAAGCCGCCGTCGCCGGCGTGCCGATCCTGGCGTCGAGGATGGACGGCAATGTAGGCCTGCTCGGTGCCGACTATCCAGGTTACTTCCCGGTCGGCAACACGCGAGCGCTGGCGCGACTGCTGCGGCGGATCGAAGGCGATCCTTCGTTCGTGCGCCAGCTCGCGAAAGCGGTGACGCGCCGCGCGGTGTTCTTCCAGCCGGCGCGCGAAACCGCCGCTTGGCGTCGTTTGCTTGCCGGCCTCGAATTCGATTGATGTCAGATGCGGCGCCTGCGTGCCATAGTCCCGCCGTGCGCGTGTCAGGAGAGAGTTGAATGGCAAAAGGATATTGGATGGGGTTCGCCGACATCACGGACCTCGAAGGCTACAAGGCTTATGTCGCTGCGAACGCCGAGCCGTTCCGCAAGTATGGCGCACGCTTCCTCGTGCGCGGCGGCAAGTCCGACCCGGTGGAAGGGAACACCCGCTCGCGGGCGCTGGTGATCGAGTTCCCGAGCTATGCCGACGCCGTGGCCTGCTACCAGTCGCCGGAATACAACAAGGCGAAGGCGCTGCGGCAGGGCAAGTCGATCGGCGATGTCGCGATCGTCGAGGGCTACGACGGACCGCAACCCGGCGGCAGCTGAGCCCCAGCAACGCACACCAGTATCGCACGCCAGACTAGGGATGGATTGGCGTCGCTAGCGGGCCGTGGACGCTTATGGCATATCGACGGGAGAGCAAGCGCGTACCTCCCGTCATCTCCTTTCGGAGCAATGCCATGTCGAACGGGCACGAGGTCGAGACGCGTAACACAGCGTACTTCCGCCACGACTACGGCAGCGATCAGGCCGATATGCGCCGGCTCTACGAGCAGGCGAAGATCGATCAATGGAACGCCGCGACTGATATCGACTGGGCGCGGCCGCTCGAGGGTGACGGCGGGCTGATCTCCGACGATCTAGTCGACATCCACGGCACCAAATTCTGGGACAAGCTCTCGGCCAACGACCGTATCGATCTCAACCGGCGCGTCACCTGCTGGCGGCTCTCGACCCTGGTGCAGGGCGAGCAGGGCGCGATGCTGCTGTGCAGCCAGCTCGTCGAGCACGTGCACGGCCAGGACGCCAAGCTCTTCCAGTCGAGCCAGGTCGCCGACGAGGCGCGGCACAACGAGGTGCTGCAGCGCTACCTCGAGCTGAGGCTGGGCGGCGACATCTATCCGCTGGGCGGCAACGTGAAGGAAATCTTCGACACGCTGCTCGGCACCTCGTCGTGGTATCTCAAGACCATCGGCCTGCAGCTGATCGCCGAGACCTTCGCCGTGTCGCTGTTCCGCATGCTCGCCGAATCGTCCAAGGACGAGGTGCTGCGCCAGGTCTGCCGGCGCATCCTGCAGGACGAGGCGCGGCACATGGGCTTCGCCATGCTGTCGCTGCCCGAGATCGTGCGCACGGCGACCGACGCGGAACGGCGCGAGATGGAGGATTTCGCGGTCTGGGCGCTGAACCGGACGCTCACCGGCATCTTCCCGCTCGCCGCCTACGAGCAGATGGGCTTCAACCTCGGCGAGATCTCCGAGATCAAGCGGCTCAGGCGCGAACGTGCGGCGGGCGGCGACGAAACCGCCTTCCGCAAGTTCTTCCGCCGCGACCTGCATGGCGGGCTGGTGCGCAACCTGCGCAAGGTCGGCCTGTTGAGCGACCGCATCACCCCCAACCTGGAATCGCTCGGCGTCAACCTCGCCGCGGCTTGAGGCGCCACTCGACCTCACCCTGAGGAGCGCACGCAGTGCGCGTCTCGATCCGCGCGGAGTAATCTCCGCGCTTTGGTGGGCACGAGCACCGTGTCTGGCGCCACCCTTCGAGACGCATCGCTCCGCGATGCTCCTCAGGGTGAGGTGTCGTTGGCAATTTCAGCGGCGTGTCAGCTCATGGAAATTATACGTTATTCGCAAATAACGTATAATCAGGCCTGCCTGCCTTAGATCACTGGCGCGGGAGGTCGGTGGTTTCGATGGCGGTCACGATTTCGTTGGCGGCCGCTTTCAGGTGGCCGAGATGGCGGTCCACGATCGTCGACGTGCTGCAGGCGCGGTGGACCCAGATCAGGTTGATGCAGCCATGGACCCGCCTGCGGCCGCGCAAGGGGACCGAGATTCCCCAGGTGCCGTCGATGGATCCGCCGTTCATGCCGGGCAGGCGGGTCAAGGCGCGGTCGCGCTCGCCGTAGCCGAGGCGGCGCACATCGTCGAGCACCGCCTGCATCCGGCCTGACCGCACGAAGGTGCGGACGAGTTCCTCGTCGGCGTCTTCGAGGCGGCCGAGGATCCTCGCCGCCTCGCTCGCGGGCGCGAAGGCGAGGTAGGCCCGGCCGGCGCCGGAAAACGCCATGCTGATGCGTTGGCCGATCGGCGCGCGGTCGAGCCGGAATGGGCTCAGAGAGCGCGTTGACTCGCAAAGCTTGATCGAATCGCCGGCGCGCACGGCGAGATCGGTCGGCCATTTCACGCGGGCGCACAGGCGATCGAGCACCGGCGCCGCCGTCGCGATCAGACGTTCATTCCGCGCGCTCGCCGATCGGATCTCGTCGAGGCTGACACCGCGACGATAGCGATGGTCGTCGATCCCGCGGCGGACCATGTGATGCGCCTCCAGGGTCGCCAGGATGCGCAGCAGGCTTGGTTTGGAGATTCCGGATTTGAGATGGAGATCGTGCAGCGACTGCGGCCCCGTCTCGCCATGGATGATGCGCAGGACCTCGAGACCGCGTGCAAGGCCGCGCAACTGATCTCCGGCGCTCCCCATGGTGTCGATCCTTGCATTCCGGCCGGCGGAAAGTCCAGCTTTTCGCATTGTCGGCAGGGGGCCGTCGAGTAGGCTCGCTCCATAACGAAGATCAGGGAGGATTTACGGGCCGATGGCTCCAGGCGCCGATTTCGTCGCTCCGCCGATTGATGCGCATGCGGTGGCTCGGCCGATCCTCACCGTCAGCCATCTCGCGAAGTCGATCGGTGATGGCGCGGCGGCGCTGAAGGTGATCGGCGACGCCGACTTCACCGTGCGCGAGGGCGAGTTCCTTTCCCTGGTCGGTCCCTCGGGCTGCGGCAAGACCACGTTGCTGATGTGTCTCGCCGGCCTCTTTCCGCTCACCTCAGGCTCGGTCAGCTTCGGTGGCGCGCCGGTCGACGGCCCGCCGCCCGGCGTCGCGGTGGTGTTCCAGGACTACAGCCGCTCGCTGCTGCCGTGGAAGAGCAACCTCGACAACGTGCTGTTCGGCATGCGCCGGGTCGAGGATACCGATGCGCGGCAGAAGCGCGAACGCGCGCGCGAGCTGCTGGCAAGCGTCGGGCTCTCCGACTTCGAGCAGCATTATCCCTGGCAGGTGTCGGGCGGCATGCAGCAGCGCGTCGCCATCGCGCGGGCGCTGGCCTCGCGCTCGCGGCTCCTGCTGCTCGACGAGCCGCTGGCGGCGGTCGATGCTCAGACCCGGGCCGAGATGCAGGACCTCCTGCTCGAGCTGGCCAACCGCTATCGCCAGACCTGTCTCCTCGTCACGCACGACGTGGACGAGGCGGTCTACGTCGCCGACCGCGTGCTGGTGCTGTCGCGCCGGCCGACCCGCGTGATCGAGGACATCGCCGTGCCGCTCGCCAAGCCGCGCGACCAGATCGAGACCCGCGAGCATCGCGTCTATCTCGAGATCCGCCACACCGTGCTGACGCGCATCCGCGCGATGAAGCACGCCGGCCCCTGATTCCCATCCGGAGTTCGCCATGACCTTCTTCATTCGACTGGCTTCGCTCTTCGCCGTCGTGCTTGCCACCATTCTCGGTGTTGCAGCACCGGCTTCGGCACAGCAGAAGCTCAAGATCGCCTTGCTACGCACCACGGCCATGATCCCGATCATCGATGCCGAGAAGATGGGCTACTTCAAGCGCGAGGGCATCGAGACCGAGATCATCACCCTGAACAACGGCCCGGCGGCGCTCTCGGCAGTGGTGAGCGGCTCGGCCGACATCGGCTGGGCGGCAACCATGCCGGTTATCAGCGCTGTCGCGGAGAAGCAGCCGATCCGGGCGTTCCTCTCCAACAATTTCGAGCGCTGGCCCGAGCCGCTGTATACCCACCTGATCGTGTCGGAGCGTTCCGGCATCAAGACACTTGCCGATCTCAAGGGCAAGACCGCAGCGTCCAACGCGACCAACGGCGGCTGCGATCTGATGATCCGCGAGCATATCCGTGCCGCCGGCGTTCCGGCCGATACCGTGAAGATGGCGGTGATCCCGTTTCCGCAGATGCTGGCCGCGCTCGAGCTCGGCACCGTCGACGCCGTCTGCATCGTCGATCCGTTCTACGTCTCGGCGATGCAGTCGCCGAAGATCAAGGCGAAGGAGCTGGCCAGCGGCATGCTGGCCGACCTGCCCAAGATCGGCGCCTTCGCGGCCGATGCCTACTTTGCCCGCGAGGATTGGCTCACCAAGAACGGCAAGGCGGCGGCCGGCTTCATGCGTGCGCTGTTGGCGGCCGACAAGGATCTCACCGCCGATCCGGCGAAGTATCGCGCGCTGCTCGAGAGCGAGTTCAAGATGCCGGCGGCACTTGCCAGCCAGATCCCCGTTGCCCTCAACACCACCAGCATGGTGGCCGACGTCAAGGACTACAAACCGGTCATCGAGGGGCTGGTCCGCACCGGCCTGCTGGCCAAGCCGATCGACGCCGCTGACGTGATCTTCCCGATCACACCTTGAACCGGGAGCCGAAGGGTCGTCGTCTATGACCTTCGCAATGTTTTGCCGTCGTCCCGAGCGGAGCGAAGCGAAGTCGAGGGACCTTCTTTCAACGAAACGGGGCCTTTTGTTGAGAGAAGGTCCCTCCGCGCGGGCCTTCGGCCAAAGCGCGGGGGTTACCCCGCGCGAGTCGGGACGACGAGGAAATTTTGTCAATTGTGAACGTACCGGAAGGGAAGGGGAGCGGCGGTCGTGGCGATGACCAAGCGGCTGGCAGGCATCGTCCTGGCATTGCTGGCGTGGGCCGGGCTCGCCCGCTCGGGGCTGGTTCCCGCCGAGTATTTTCCGCCGCCGCTCACCGTCGCCGCGGCCGGATGGGCGCTCCTGGTCTCCAGCGATTTCCCGGCGCAGATCGCGACGACATGCTTGCGGATGATCGCGGGTCTCCTGATCGCGACCGGCCTCGGCCTTGCCGTCGCGATCATGACGGGACGCTACCAGCTCCTCTATCGCATGCTGGAGCCGGTGGTCGGCATGCTGCGCGTCCTGCCGCCGCCGGCGATCGTGCCGATCTCGATCTTCGCCTTCGGGATCGGACCGGGACTTTTCCTTTTCATCATCGCCTTCGCCTCGTTCTGGCCGATCTATATGAACGCCGCCAATGCGCTCCAGGCCAGCGAGCCGGTGCAGCTCCTGACCGGGCGTTCGCTGGGCTATTCGCGCTGGGAGATCCTGCTGCGGCTGCGCCTGCCGGCGGCGCTGCCCGAGATCGTCACGGGCATCCGCGTCGGCGCCGGGATCGCGCTGCTCGCGACCGTCGCGGCGGAGATGCTGGCGGGCCAGAGCGGCCTCGGCTTCCTTCTCTACGATGCCGCCTTCACGCTGCGCACCGCCGACATGTTCGCGATCATGGTGGTGATCGGCGTTCTCGGCCTCCTGTTCAACGCGCTGGTCCGCCAGGCCAGCCGGCTGGTGATCGGCTGGCACCTGGCGATGACGGCGCTGGGAGGGTCGGCGTGACGCGCCATCTCAACCTTCCCGGCCTCTTGTTCCTGGTGGCGCTGGCGATTGCATGGCAGGTCGCGGCCACGATCGTCGCCTCGCCGACCTTCCCGGGCCTTCTCGCCGTCGTCGGCGCATTGTCGACCGACCGCGGAACCTTGCTGTTGGAGCTGGGCCATACGCTGCTGCGCGCGGCGTCCGGGTTTGCCATTGCGCTGGCGATCATGCTGCCGCTCGGCATCCTGCTCGGCCGCGTGCGCGCGCTGGGTGATCTCGTCGAACCGGTGATCGAGCTCGTGCGGCCGTTGCCGCCGGTCGCGGTCGTGCCTGTGTCGATGATCTTCCTGGGGATCGGCGATGCCGCGAAGATCGCGGTGGTCGTCTATGGCGCGTCCTTCCCGATCCTGATCAACACCATCGATGCCGTGCGCTCGCTCGACCCGATGCTGTCGCACGTGACGCGATCGCTGCGGCTCACGCGCCTGGAGCGGATGCGGCTCGTCGATCTTCCGGCCGCGCTGCCGCGCATCGTGAGTGGCATCCGGCTCAGCATCGCGCTCTCGCTGCTGCTGGCCGTGGTCGCTGAGATGCTGCTGTCGACCGACGGGCTCGGCGCCTTCCTGATGCGCGCGCAGGAGAGTTTCCGCATCGCGCAGGTCCTGGCCGCTCTGCTGCTGATCGCGCTGGTGGCGCTGCTCATCAACCTCTGCACCCATGCCATCGAGAGGAGGGCGCTCGCCTGGCATCAGTCCATCCGCGCCGTCCGCTAAGAGTCTGACTTGAAATGAATTCAGTATTTTTCAGGCGCTTGGCGATCACCCAATCGCCTCACCTTGAGGAGCGCACCCGTCAGGGGGCGCGTCTCGAAGGGTGGCTACACCACGACTGGTCCCACCCTTCGAGACGCATCGCTGCGCGATGCTCCTCAGGGTGAGGTCATTGGTTGTCGCTCCAGGTACTTGAATTGACTCATTTCATTCTGGCCAGCCACTAAGAAGGGAATACCGATCCGATGTCCGAGTCCCGCCGGTCCAAGCGTCCGAACTTCCTGCTGATCGTCGCCGACGATCTCGGCTTCTCCGACCTTGGCGCCTTTGGCGGCGAGATCGCGACACCGCATCTCGATGCGCTGGCGCGGCGCGGGCTGCGGCTGGTCGATTTCCATTCCGCACCGGCCTGCTCGCCGACGCGCGCGATGCTGATGAGCGGCACCGACCATCATATCGCCGGTATCGGCACCATGGCCGAGGCGATGGGGCCCATGCACGAGGGCAAGCCGGGCTACGAGGGCTATCTCAACGATCGCGTGGCCGCGTTGCCTGAGCTGCTGCGCGAGGGTGGATACCTGACGCTGATGTCGGGCAAATGGCATCTCGGCCTCACCCGCGAGACCTCGCCGTGGGCGCGCGGCTTCACGCGATCGTTCACCCTGCTGCCCGGTGCGGGCAATCACTACGCAAGCTCGCCGGACCTGGGCGACGATCCGATCCAGCCCAAGCTGCGCCAACTCTACATGGAGGACGACCGCTTCATCGAGACGCTGCCGGCGGATTTCTATTCTTCCGACGGCTTCACCGACAAGCTGCTGGACTATCTCGACGAACGGACGAACCCCGACCAGCCGTTCTTCGCCTATCTCGCCTATACGGCACCGCACTGGCCGTTGCAGGCGCCCGACGAGATCGTCGCGAAGTATCGCGGCCGCTACGATGCCGGGCCCGAGTCGCTGCGCCAGGAAAGGCTGGCGCGGCTTCGCGCGATGGGGCTTTGCCCGCCCGATGCCGTCGCCCATCCGATCGTCGCGAAGAGCAAAGCGTGGGAAGAGCTGTCCGATGCGGAGCGGCGCGCCTCCGCCCGCGCCATGGAGGTCTATGCCGCCATGGTCGAACGCATGGACTGGAACATCGGGCGCGTGATCGAACGCCTGCGCGCGAGCGGCGAGCTCGACAACACCGTGGTCATGTTCATGTCCGACAATGGCGCGGAAGGGGCATTGCTCGAGGCGGCGCCGAACTTCGGACCGCGGTTCATGGATATCGTCACGCGTTACTACGACAACAGCCTGGAGAATATCGGCAAGCCCGACTCGTTCGTCTGGTATGGCCCGCGCTGGGCGCAGGCGGGAACCGCGCCGTCGCGGCTCTACAAGATGTTCACCACGGAGGGCGGCATCCGCGTCGTGAGTTTCGTGACCTATCCCGGGTTCGCCCGACAGGCCGCCATCGGCACGGCCTTCGCCACGGTCATGGATGTGGCGCCCACCGTGCTGGAGCTCGCCGGCATCGCCCATCCGGGTACGCGCTATCGCGGCCGCACGGTGGCGGCGATGCGCGGCCGTTCGCTTCTGTCCTATCTCGACGGCCGCAACGACAAGGTGCATGCGTCGGACGAGCCGACCGGCTGGGAACTGTTCGGACGCATGGCGATGCGCCAGGGCGATTGGAAGGTCGTGCGGATTCCCGCGCCCGACGGCCCCGGCGCCTGGCAGCTCTACAATCTCGCCGTCGATCCGGGCGAGACCGACGATCTTGCCTCCCGTCATCCCGAACGGCTCGCGACTCTTCTCGAGCTCTGGGACGCCTATGTCGAGGAGACCGGCACATTGGTGATGACTGCCGACCATCGTCGCGAGGTCGAGGTGTGACGGCGATGCAGCAGAACACAGATGGCCAGCGCAGCGCTCTCTAGCGCTCGCGTTCCCAGGTAAGGCTTCCTACCACTCTCTTTCCGGGAAAAACGGAGCTGACTTGTTCAGCCGTTCGAATGGTCAGCTTATCACCTTCCAGCTTGAAAAATCGTATTTGGTCCAGTCCAGTAAGAAGCTCATTCCCCGACATGTCGACTTTGGTTGTGAACTTGTCTCCTTCGATCATGAATTTTCCGCTGTAAGCAAGGAGCGACTTCAGAAGGGCTGCCGACTGCTCATCGTTTGTCGCCGGTTTACGATTTGCCCCCACGATGAACCACGTCACGTACCCATCCGCCGCGAAGATCGCCCTGCCTTTGGGATTGGGACCGAAAGGCTCGCTAGCCTCTCCACCGATAATCTGAATTGTCCACGAGCTTAGCTTCCAGCTACCTGCGAGTTGCCCTGCTGGATCGTCCGCAAGGGCAACTCCAGCTTGAAAACAGACGCATACAACAGCAGCAGCAAGCACACGGAGCAGTCCCATATCTTTCCTCCCCCTCACCGGATAACCGGCTCATTCAACAAACGCCCAGACTAGGTCGAAGCTCGAATCTGGCCGAGCGGTTCTTCAACAAGATCAAGCATTGTCGGCACGTAGCGACGGGCTACGACAAACTCGCTGCCAACGACCTCGCGTTCCTCCAACTCGCCTCAATCGGACTGTGGCTGCGCGCTAATGTGAGTCCACGTCCTCGTACCCGCGGGAGCGTTTTGCGCTCGATTCGCGCCTTAATCTGCCGAAATTGCAGACGCAACGCTGCGCCGGGCCTCGCGTTAGTGGGGGATACTGCACTGGAGGACGTTATGCACATGCGACACGCCCCCTTCGCCGTGCTCGCTGCCCTGGGCCTACTGGTTGCGGGTTGCGGCAATAATCCAACGGATCGGGCGTTGACCGGCGGCGCGATCGGCGCAGGTACGGGTGCCGTGGTGGGCTCGACGATGGGCTCGCCACTGGGCGGCGCCGTTGTAGGCGGCTTGGGCGGCGCGGCTATCGGCGCGGCCACTACACCCCACCGCGACTATAGATATTAGTATCGTCCCACGGCGTGACGACCAGCGTGACGGGCGGTTCGGTCCCCTTCTCTCGGGGGCAGGAGCCGCCCGTTGCAAGTTATCCACGTGCAACTTTCCCGCCGGTCCGTGCATTCTTACTGCATGAAAATGCACCCAATGAGCCGGTTCGACCCCTCGAAACCCTGCTTCGTTCACGATCGGGTCGATGGACTAACCATCGCCTGGTCACCTGAGTGGGCGCCTGCCTACTGCCGTTTCGCCCGCGAGGAGGCGGGCGGCGTCATCGGCTTCGACGGATTGGCGTTGGATGGCTGGATGGAGCCGCCGCGCGTGGTGCTGCCACCCGAGTCCATGCCGCCCGACGTCTGACGACGGCCGGCTAAACGCCGTTCGGGCCCATTGATCAGACTGGGGCGGGAGCGCAAGGCCCGATAAGCTCGGCCCGATGACAAGAGGGGCCGACCACAAGCCGTCACCCATGGTGCTCCGCGTGCTGCGCGCTGTCGACGAGGCGGCGCAAGGCAAGAAGGCGCCTCATTGGGTGAGCCTTGCGAGCCTCCGATTGAGAGTGGATCAGCTGCGGCTCGAGCAGGCGATTGCCTTTGCCGCTCGCTCGGGTTGGCTCAAGGTCGCCGGCCATCCGCCTCTCACCGTCGCCCTCACCGAGAGCGGGACCAGCCTCATCGCGGAAAGCGACGATCAGGCGGAAAGTGCCTAGGCCGTCGACGCCGTCGGAACGGCATCGTCGCGTCGGTCGTTAAACTTCCAGTCCTGACAATCGACGGAAGCGGAGGCGGGGCGCATGGTCAGACCGGCTGCCAACCGCGACATCCTGGTTATCGGTGCCTCGACGGGCGGGCTCGATGCCTTGCGGATTCTCTTCAACGATCTTCCCCCCGACCTGCCGGCCAGCGTGTTCGTGGTCATGCATGTCGGTGCGACCAGTCACCTTGCCACCATTCTCGACAGGGTCAGCACGTTGCCGGTGGTTCAGGCCGAAAGTGGTGCGCCCATCGAGCGAGGCCGGATCCATATCGCGCCGCCGGGCAAGCATCTGCTGTTACACGACAATCATATGCTGCTGCGGCGCGGACCGCGCGAGAACCATGCGCGGCCGGCGATCGATCCGCTGTTCCGATCGGCTGCCGCGACGTTCCGCGGCCGCGTCATCGGCGTCGTGCTGTCGGGCGCGCTATCGGACGGGACGGCCGGGCTTCGCGCCATCAAACGCTGCAACGGGCTGGCGGTCGTGCAGGATCCGGGGGAAGCGGTCGTGCCGAACATGCCCAGGAGCGCCTTGCAGCATGTCGAAGTCGACCATGTCGCGCCCGTTAAATCGATGGGCGCGTTGCTGGCGACTCTCACGGGCCAACCGGCGGCGGCGACGCGGGAAGTCCCGCTCGATATCCGGCTCGAAGCCGCCGTTGCAGCCCAGGAGCTGTCGGACATGAAGATCGACGACATGTTGGGGAAGCCATCGCGCTTCACCTGCCCGGAATGCCATGGCGTTCTGTGGGAGATCGAGGATGGCAATCTGCTGCGCTACCGCTGCCACGTCGGGCATGCCTATACGGCCGACGCCGTCCTGACGTCGCAAAACGACGAAGTCGACCGCCTGCTGGGCACATTGTTGCGCGCCCAGCAGGAACGCGCCGGGCTTGCGCGTCGCATGGCCGAATACGAGCGCAAATCGGGCCGCAACTCTCTCGGCGACCAGCTCGCCCGGCGGGCGGCGGAATACGACGCCGATACGCAGCTCCTCAAGGCGCTGATGCGCAATGGCGGGCCGAAGGCGGAAGTGCTAACCAACGCGCAACAGCAGGGCGCGGCGCAACATGAGCAAGAAGCCTGAGGGAAAGGAACTTCCGGACCGGCCTCCTGCCACCATTCCGGTTGTCGGCATTGGCGCATCAGCGGGTGGCATTGGCGCCCTTCGAGCGCTCCTGCCGCAATTCACGGGCGACATGGGTGTCGCCTTCGTCGTCGTCCAGCACCTCGATCCCAATCACGAGAGCATCCTGACAGCCCTGCTTGGCCGAAGCTCCGGACTGTCGGTCGTCGAGGCGACGGATCAAATGCAGATCGAGCCGGACCATATCTACGTCATTCCGCCCAACAAGACGCTAACGCTCGTCGACAATCATCTCGAGCTTGGGCCGGTGATTCAGCATCGCGGCGGACATCGCACGCCGATCGACATTTTTTTCCAGTCGCTCGCTCTGGCAAAGGGCGAGAATGCTGCCTGCGTCATCCTTTCCGGGACCGGCAGCGACGGCACGCTTGGACTGCGCGCGATCAAGGAGGAGGGCGGTCTCACGATCGCCCAGGAAGGTGCCGAATACGACGGCATGATGCGAAGCGCCGTGGGGACCGGCATGGTCGATTTCGTCCTGCCGATCGAGGAGATCCCGGCCAAGCTCTACGACTACTTCCGCCATCTCACCGATATCGACGATCGCAAAGGGCCCGATGGCGTGCGTCAGGAAGCAGCCGACCACCTGGCCCAGATCGTGACGCTCTTGCGTGTCCGTACCGGCCACGACTTCAGTGGGTACAAGGACCGCACGGTGGCGCGCCGCATCCAGCGCCGCATGCAGGTCTTGCAGATCGACGAGGTCCCCGACTTCATCGAGCGGCTGCGCAAGGAGCCGCAGGAACTCGACACCCTGCTGCAGGACCTGCTGATCGGCGTCACCAACTTCTTCCGTGATCCGCAGGCCTTCGAGGCGCTGGAACGCGAGGTCATTCCACAGCTTTTCGCGAACAAGGGCTCCGATGACACGGTGCGCGTCTGGGTCCCGGGCTGTTCCACCGGCGAGGAGGCCTACTCGATCGCCATCCTGCTGCGCGAGCATGTACCCAAAGGGCAGAACGTACCGAAGCTGCAGGTCTTCGCCAGCGACATCGACGAGCAGGCCTTGCAGATCGCGCGCATCGGCCGTTTTCCGTCGACCATTGCCCGCGATGTGCCACCCAACCGGCTCGAACGCTATTTCGTGCGCGAAGACGGAAGCTATCGCATTGTCTCCGACTTGCGCGAGATCTGCCTGTTCTCCGCGCACAATCTCCTGCGCGACGCGCCGTTCTCGAAGCTCGACCTGATCTCCTGCCGCAATCTCCTGATCTACCTGACGCCCGAGCTGCAGAACCGGCTGATCCCCCTCTTCCACTATGCGCTGAACGACGGCGGCTACCTGTTCCTCGGCACGTCGGAGAACGTCACCCGCCATTCCCGATTGTTCAGTACCGTCGACAAGGCACACCGGGTCTTCCAGCGACGCACCCAACTCGAGCGGCGCCTGCCCGAGTTTCCGCTGACCGCGCCGGACGGCGCACGGCGCAGGGTCGCGTCGGCCGAGCAGATGGCGACCGGACAGGAGCCGTTGCAGAGCCTGGCGGAACGCCAGCTTCTGGACCGCTATGCGCCAGCCTACGTCGTCATCAACTCCGACGGAGACGTGCTGCACGGCTCCGCCCGCACCGGCAAGTACCTGGAGTTGGCCCCTGGCGCCCCGCGCATCGACATTTTCAGCATGGCCCGGCCAGGTCTGCGGCCCGATCTTCGGGCGGCCGTACACAAGGCGGTGACGAGTGGACAGATCAGTATTCAGCGCAACGTGATCGTCGGCACCAACGGGGGACGGCAGACGATCGACCTGGTCGTCCATCCGATCAAGCCGGGGGAGACGCAGGAAGCGCTTTACATGGTGGTTTTCCAGGATATCGGCGGCATCAAGGGGCTGGTCGAGCCCGATGCGGCCGACGGCGAAGAGGAGCTGGAAAACGCCGATCTGCGGCAGCTCGAGATCGAGCTCCGGACCACCAAGGAACGGCTCCAGACCACGACCGAGGAATTGGAATCGTCCAATGAGGAGCTGAAGTCGGGCAACGAGGAGCTCTCCTCGATGAACGAGGAGCTGCAGTCGGCCAACGAGGAGTTGGAGACCTCCAAGGAGGAGCTGCAGTCGATCAACGAGGAGCTGCAAACCGTCAATGCGGAGCTGAATGCCCGCGTCGAGGAGCTGAGCCGGGCCAACAGCGATATCGCCAATCTCCTGGAAAGCACGCAGATCGCCACCGTGTTCCTCGACCGGCACCTGGCGGTGAAGAGCTTCACGCCGGCGGCGAAGGACGTTTTCCGGCTGGTCGAGAGCGACACCGGCCGGCCGATCACCCACGTACGGGCGCGCTTCCAGTCCGACACGGTACAGGATGACGCCGAGCGCGTGTTGCGCACGCTCGCGACCATCGAGCGCCAGGTTGAAAGCAGCCACAATGGTGCGCGTTACATCATGCGCATGATGCCCTACCGCACGGTCGACAATGTGATCGGCGGCGTGGTCATCACCTTCGTCAACGTGACCCAGATCACGGCGGCCGAAGCGCGGATCAACGAGCTGACCCACGCCTTGCGCGACCGCATCCAGAGCCTCGAGACGCTGCTCGCGCTCGTGCCTGTGGGCATCATGATCGTCGAGGACAATCGGTCCAACCAGGTCCGCATCAACCACTACGGCCTGGAACTCCTGGGCGAGTCGCCCGGCGACGGCCTCGACCGCAGACCGCTTGCGCCCCTGCACCTGTTCGAAGGCGAACGGGAAATCGGTCCCGACGATCAGCCTTTGCTGCGCGCATCCCGGTCCAATGTCGGCACGCCGCATTTTGAAGGCCAGATCCAGCGTGCCAATGGCAGCCGTGTCGACGTGCTGATGATGGCGACACCGTTGCTGGACGATGAACGCCGGCCGCGCGGTGCGATCGCCGCCTTGATCGACATCTCCGAGCGCAAGCGCGCCGACGCCCATCAGCAGGTGCTGCTCTACGAGCTGCAGCATCGCGTGAAGAACATCCTGGCCGTCGTCAGTGCGCTGGCCACCCGGATGCTGCGCGCCTCGCCGCAACCGGCGGATTTTGCCAGGTCCTTCCTGGGCCGGCTGAAATCGATGGCCGCCACGCACGAATTGCTGTCGCGCAGCAACTGGAAGGGCGCCGATCTCCGGCAATTGGTCGAAGCGACGGTTCGCGACCAGGGCTCGATGCAGGATGCGATCGTCGTCGACGGTCCGGATCTGACGTTGACCCCGAATGCTTCGGCGACGCTGGGCCTGGTGCTCTACGAACTTTCCACCAATGCCATGAAGCACGGCGCCTTGAGCGCGACCGGCGGCCGCGTCGAGCTGAGGTGGAGACAATATCACTCCTCCGACACACGTGTTGTCTTGACATGGAAAGAGTTCGACGGGCCGCAGCCGGCGGGAACCTTGGTGGAGGGCTTTGGCGTTCATTTCGTGAAGAATGCCGTTCAGTTCGAGCTTCAGGGATTGGTCTCTGTCAGCACAGACCCGACCGGCGTGCAGTGGACCATCGAATTCGGGGCACAGGGGAACGTCCAGGAAGGTTAGGGACCAACATGACGTCGATGCCGCCAGAGCTTCGCGGTCTTAAGGTCCTTGTCGTGGAAGACAATTTCCTCATTGCCGAATTGATTCGAAGCCTGCTTGACGAGTGCGGCTGCGAGACGATCGGCCCGGCGCCGCGCGTCTCGTTGGCCTTGGCTCTGGTCGATGACGGGCATCTGGACGGGGCTTTCCTCGATATCAACCTTGCCGGCGAATATTGCTTCCCTGTCGCGGAGCTGCTGCGCGAGCGAGGCGTCCCGTTCGTGTTCCTCACCGGCTACGACGACATCGAGATCATTCCATCGGCCCTTCGCGAGGTGCCCCGCATCACCAAACCGTTCGACAACCGCAACGTCGCTTCGATCGCGGCGCGGCTTTTCAGTCACTAGCGACTGCGAACGACCTCACAATGCGCTGGTCGGGGGTGTACGCTTCCGCACAATTGCGATGGCTGAAGGATTGGCAGGGCACCGGCGGCCGGACCTCGGCGTTGTGCTCGCTAGCGCCGCACGATTTTACCCCCGCTGGCGGCGCCGTCGTTGGCCGCCGCAGCCGGCCGTTCTCCCCTTGCAGCGGCGGCCAACGGCTTGGAGCGCTCGGGTGAGCTCCTTTGGGTACTTTCGTATACAGCGCTTGAAGTACGGGCCGGCCGGGCGCACCCTCCGGCGGGGTCAACGCTTTCAGGGTCAGCGAGGCACGCCGATCAAAGCTCTAACTTGGGGAGCTGAAAATGTTCGCCGGTCAGCATGGGGCCAAGCCAAGGGTGCTTATCGTGGAAGACAGCTACCTGACCGCTGCCGCCGTGGGCGACATGGTCAGGGAATGCGGATGCGATGTGGCCGCCACTGTCGGGCGGGTGGAGAGCGGCGTCGAGTTCCTGCGCCATCACGTGGTCGATGCTGCGGTCGTCGACATCGACCTGCATGGTGAGTCGAGCCTTCCCATCTGCCACCAGTTGAAGAGCCGGGATATCCCGTTCTTTTTCCTGACGGGCTATGACGATCGTCATGCCATCCCTCAGGAATTCAAGGGAAAGACGCTCGTTTCCAAGCCGGTGGACGACCGGGAGCTTGGAACAGCCCTGTGGGGACTCACTTCAACCGGCCGGGAATCGCAAGCGGGCGGCAGCAATCTCGTTCTCGACCGGCTGTCGATGACCGAATGGAGTCTCCTGCGTCCCCGGCTCGAGCACGTCGTGTTGAAGGCCGGCGAAATGCTGGAGACTCCGGGGCAGGCGATTCGCCATGTCTATTTTCCCATGACGGGCCTGCTTGCCATTCGTGCCGGCTCTGCACAAAGCAAGAGCATCGATGTGGGGTTGGTTGGCGGAGAGGGCATGACCGGAACAGCGGTCCTGCTCGACCCAGGCAAGAATGCGGAAACCGAGACCGCCGTGCTGTATCCCGGCGTGGCATGGCGTATTGCCGTGCCCGTACTCTCCGAGTTGCTGCGCCAGAATCGCGGTCTTCACGCCCATCTGCTGCAGGCGGCTCACGCGTTCATGGGCCAGATGGCCCGGAACATGGTGTCGACCGGATGCGGCACGATCGAACAGCGCCTGGCGCGTCAGTTGCTGATGATCTCGCTCCGGATCGGCGCAAAAGCGTTGACGCTGACGCACGACGAGCTGGCGAAGGGACTTGCGGTGCGGCGCTCGAGCGTGACCGTGGCGCTGCACATGCTGGAATCACGGAACGTGATCAGGGTCCGCCGCAACCTGATCGAGATCTGTGACACCGGCGCCTTGATTCACGAAGCCGGTGAAGCCTGCTGGATCGCCGCCGATACGCCCTTAACGCTCGATGAGCGGCAGCGCACGAACTAGGGTCAAACCCAAATAAAGGATGCCCCTTGTTGGCTGCTCAGGACTGGGTGCTGGCATAGAACATAAAGCGGTATGTCGGAGATCGGCCCAAGAGCCGACATTTCACCTTGCACTCGCTGGTTGTCTTTAGCCGGGCGACGGTGAACACTGGTCATGGGACCGGCTTCTCTTGTTCGTTGGGGGATCAAGACGTGAGATGGCGGTTGTTCTTCATGGCATGGGCGCCGGTCGCCGCGATGCTGTACGTCTTCTCCGCTTCCGCGCAGGAGCCCGGTCGGGTCTATCGCGTCGGGTACCTCGCAATCGGCAGGCCGGGCTTGGTTATGCCCCCCATCGAGAAATGGACGAACCCCGGCAGCATCGCTACACGCGACACTCTGCATAACAGCGGCTTTATCCTTGGCAAGAACCTGGTCATCGAATCGCGCAACGCCCAAGGTGACCAGTCCCGGCTGGCGGCGGAAGTCGAATCGCTCGTCGCCGCCAATGTCGACGTGATCATCACGGAAGGTACGCCTCCGACGGTCGCAGCATTGAAGGCGACGAAGCCGGTACCGGTCGTGTTCTTTGGCGTGGGCGACCCTGTCGAGAAGGGCATTGTCGCAAGCCTCGCCCGGCCTGGTGGGAACGCGACCGGGACGGCCGTGCTGATCAGCTGGGGCAAACTCTGGCAGTATCTGCATGAGATTTCGCCGGCGACACGGCGGGTGGCGGTCGTCTCCAACGAACAAAACAGCATGGCGCTATCGCCGGAATGGCGAGCGCCCTACCGGGCATTCTTCGACAAACGAATGATAGACGGGGCGGCCGCTGTCGGCCTCGAGTCGATTCGCACGCCTGTGAATTCACTCGACGAAGCCAGCTCCAAGCTTGCCGCGTTCAGCGTCGAAGGCAATTCGGGAATTCTCATTTCAACGGATGCGATCATGTTCGGCTGGCGCGCGGCCATCATGGAAATGGCGCTGAAGAATCGCCTGCCGTCCGCCTGTCCCCAGGATCGTGGGTGGGCCGAGGCAGGTTGCCTGGTGACCTACACCGAAAACTACAGCCTGGCGGTGCAGGGCACCGGGACCCGGGTCGTCAAGATTTTGCGGGGAACCAAGCCTGCCGATATTCCCGTGGAACAACCGACGGCATCGTTCAAGTTGATCGTCAACGCCAGGACTGCCAAGGCGCTCGACCTCACCGTGCCGCCAGCGCTGCTCGCCGCCGCCGACGAGGTGATCGACTAATCTGGTCCCGGAATGGCTCTGGAAGGAGCCAACGAAGGGCACACTCTAGTGGCTTTGCCCCTAGTCGTGGCTGCGCACCAGCGCCTGGGTGGCGGCGATCAGCCAGGCGGCGAGCGCCCATAAGGGAATGACGAAGTAGGGCGCCGGATCGGTCGCCATCAGCGTCTTGAGATGCGGCTGGGCCAGGAGCAGCGCCAGGATCAGCACCAGCGACGAGATCTCGAACATCCAGCGGGCGAGGGTCGAGGTGGCCTCGCCCAGCGCGCGCTTCTTGGCCGAGCGATAGGCGATCGCGCCCAGGATCATGATCGGTGCGCCGACGATCATGCCGGACGGCTCCAGGCCCTTGGAGACGGCGCTGAGCTCGCCGAGCAGCCCGAAGAAGCCCAGCACCAAGGCGGTCGATGAACCGAGATGCGTGAAAAAGTGGCTGAATACACTCGCTCGCCGGCCCATCCGGGCGGGTTGCAGCGGCTCCAGCCGCGCGGCCTTCAGTTCGTACAGCATTCGCTCTCCCCCGAGACGCGAGTCTGGACTCTAGGGAGCGGCCGGCGGCTCAGCCACGCGGGTTATGTATCAATTGGTTCGAACCCCGGCGCACTTCACCGGGAGTGCGTTCACCGCCGGCAGTCGATCTGCAGGCTCGCGGCGTCGGTGATCAGGTGCGGGGCAGAGTTCCTGACTGACGGCTGCTCATGGTCGCGCCGGCGCGGCCGTTCCAGAAACGGACAAGAGCAGCTGAATCGCCTGCGAAGCGATTGCGGTCGCAGTGGGTGACGCCGGCGACCGCGCGTGATGGAGCGCCATAGGCACCATCGGCTT
>Ga0081455_10003171_pt1 | contig 19090 bp, 14 predicted proteins | sample TabmetS3T2R1_FD_70207 | JGI IMG/M metagenome (GOLD analysis project Ga0081455, IMG submission 70207) | Tabebuia heterophylla rhizosphere microbial communities from the University of Puerto Rico - S3T2R1 | ecosystem: Host-associated > Plants > Roots > Rhizosphere ... | reverse complement strand
GAGCCTCGCGCCATCGCCAAGCGCGACGGCGACGTCGAGGCGGTCGCCGCCGGCGATTCCCCCGCCAGTGTTGACGATGACCGCTTCTAGGTGAGTGGCCTCGGGTGTCGGGAAGCGCAGGCGGAGCGACCCTTCTTCGCGCACAGAGCTCCGCCGCGTCATACCGTCTGCCGCATTCACGGTGAGCGCCACGCTCCCCTCGGCACGGTTTGCCGCGAAGGTACCGGCCTGAAGGGCCGTGGCGGCGAGGTCGCTCATCGCGACTGCACATCGCCGAGCTCGCGTAGCTCGGCGAGGCTCAATTGCCGCAAGCCATGGCCGTCGAAATAGACGAAGCGGAGCCGCCGCCGGCGGCCGACCATGCCGGCGGGCAGCGGATCGTAGCGGAAGGATTGCCCGCCGAGATGCGGTGTCAGCGCACCGACATCGGTTACGACATCGGTCTCGACGCGCAGCAGCGTGAGTTTCACACCCTCGGCGGAGTGAGCCTCGAACGGCACATGAGCGAGCCGCAAGAAGCTCGTGGGATCGCTTGCCGTGGTAAAAGCCTCGACGAAGGCGGCCTCGACCAGATCGAGATCCGGCTCGCCATGAGTCTCGGCGTCGCCATGCGTATGACGCTCCTTCGCGAGATGCGGCGTTTGCCACTGCGCCGCCTCTTTCGGGTGATGCGCATGGTTGTGGCCTAACCCAGGCCGCTGCCCTCCGCCGTCCCAATGTTCATGGTCATGGTCGTGTCCGCGATGCATGGGGATACCTTAATACTGGACGGGTTTGTCGATGATGGTTTTATGGCTGCCGAGCTTACCATGGGCGACGAGCGAGCCAAGCGCCTCGACCACGACACGCAGCCCGAACAAGGCAGTAATGTCCGAGGTGTCGTACGGGGGAGAGACCTCGACCACTTCGAGCCCGCAGATGCCCTCCCCCGCCACGAGGCCGAACAGTTTCAGCGCCTCGCGCGGCAGGAAGCCGCCGGGCTCGGGCCAGCCGGTTCCCGGCACGAAGCCGCAATCGACGGAATCGACGTCGAAGGAGATGTAGACGGCGTCGGCGTCCTTCCAGGCAAGGTCGAGCGCGATCTCGGCGGTCTTCTCAAGCCCAAGCGTCTCGATATCGGCGATGGTCAGCACGTTGGTGCCGCGCTTGCGCCCTTCCTGCACCCCGTAGCGCGGAACCTGCCAACCGCCGATGCCGAGCTGCACGAGGTTGGTCGCCGGCACGTTGGGCAGATTGGTCGCCCAATACCACGGCGTGGTGTGCATGCGCTCGTCGAGATCCTTCTCCTGGATGTCGATGTGGCGGTCGAAATGGATGATGCCGATCCGCTTCGAGGTGCATTGGGCGATGCCGCGCACGCAAGGAAAGCCGATCGAGTGATCGCCGCCCAACATGAGCGGCAACGCGCCTGAGGAGAAGACGTGGGCAACGCCGCGGGTGATCTGGTCGAAGCTCTTCTCCAGATTGCCGGGGATGGTGAACACGTCGCCGGCATCGCACAGCGTCATCTGCTCGCGGAGATCGACGCCGAGCTCGTAATTATATGGCGTGTAAAGCGCGGAGATGCGGCGGATGCCCTGCGGACCGAAGCGCGTGCCCGGCCGGTAGGTGGTGCCGGAGTCGAAGGGAATGCCGATCACCGCCGCGTCGTATTTGCCGACATCGCGCACGTTCTCGACATAGGGCGCCTTGAGGAAGGTGTTGATGCCGGCGAAATGCGGCAGCTCGCCGCGCGAGAAGGTGGGGATCAGTTTGTCGGTCAGGGACTCGGCGCCGGGCAGCCCCATTTGCAGCGCCCATTGCTGCTCCTTGCGCCAGCCGGTCTCCGGGATCCTGCCTTCGGCATCGAGCGACTTCCAGCCTTGGGTGGCGAGCTTGTCGAAGTCAGGGTGGTGGTGGCGCGTGCGCGCAGGCTGCGGGTGAAGCCCGGCTTTGCGCGAACGATGCGCTCTCAGCCCACGACCGATCATGACACCTCTCCTCGCTCGAGCTTGGCCTGGTTGATGAACGGGTGCAGCTGCGGGATGAGCGCCGCGACCAGATGGACCCGTCCGGAGATAACGCCACGCCGCGAAGTCATCTCGTCGGCAATCATCTGTAAGCTGCGCGCCGGTCCCTGCACCAGCACCACCTCCATGGTCTTGTTGTTCATGAGGTGCACGTGCAGCGAGCTGATCACCTCGTCGATGTAGCGGACTTGCAGATCCGCCAATTGCTTCTGCAGACCCGGCACCGCGTTGTTGTAGAACAGGGCGATGATGCCAACCATCACGTCGTCGCCGACGTCGTTCTTGTGCTCCAGCAGAGCCTTGTGCAGCATTTCGTTGACGGCCTGCGAGCGGCTCTCGAAGCCGCGCTTCTTCACCATGCGGTCGAGATCGCTCAGCAGGTCCTCCGGCAGCGATATGCTGATCCGGCTAACCGGCCGGTCGCGCCCCTGCGCCAGCACGCTCATGATCAGCTCCTAGAACAAATGGCTGTAGCGCGCGACTTCCCACTGGCTGATCGAGAGATGGTACTCCTCCCATTCGGCCGTCTTGTATTTGATGAATTCATCTTTGAGCTCCTTCCCTAGCGTCTTCTCAATGAGTGGATCGGCGGCGAAGGCCGCGACGGCCTCCTGCAGGGTCTGCGGCAGGAAGTCGATGTTGCGGCGTTTCCGCTCTTCGTCTGAAATCGTGTAGAGGTTGTCGTCGTTGGGTTCGCCGGGATCGATCTTCTCGCGCACGCCTTCGAGCCCGGCGGCGAGCGCAAGGGTGGCGGCAAGGTAAGGATTGACCGAGCCGTCGGCGTTGCGCGACTCACAGCGTCCCCCGCCCATCGGTACGCGCACCGAGTTGGTGCGGTTGTTCGAGCCGTAGGAATTGAACACAGGCGCCCAGGAGAAGTAGCTCATCGCCCCTTGGCGCACGAGGCGCTTATAGCTGTTCACCGTCGGGGCGAAGGCCGCGCACAGCGCGCGGCCGTGGCGCAAGATGCCGCCGATGAAATGATAGCCGAGCTCGGTCAGGCCGAGCCCGCGCGGATCCTCGCCCGGAGACCGCGCGAAGAGATTGCTGCCGCTGTCGAGGTCGTAGAGCGACATATTGAAATGCGCGCCGCAGCCGGTCTTGTCGGCGAAGGGCTTGGGCATCATCGTCGCCACCAGCCCCTCCTCCTTGGCGTAATGCTTGGTCATGTAGCGGAAGAACACGTAGCGGTCGCAGGTGGTGAGCGCCGGCGCGTAGCGGAAGTCGAACTCGAATTGGCCGTTGGCATCCTCGTGGTCGAACGAATAGAGGTCCCAGCCGAGCTCGTTGATGCAGGTGGCGACCTTGTCGAGCCATGTGAAATTGTCGAGGAAGGGGCGCAGGTCGTAGCAAGGCTTGGTGAGCTTGTCGTCGGAATTCGGCACTTCGAGCTGGCCCGCGCCGTTCTTCTTGAGGAGGAACACCTCGCACTCGATGCCGAGATTGAATCCGAAGCCAAGCTCGGCAGCTTGCGCGAGCACATTCTTCAGGGCAACCCGAGTGCTCAAGGGATATGGTTCGCCCTTGAAGGTGACATCGGCAGGCATCCAGGCGAGCTTCGGCTCCCACGGCAACTGGATGACGTGGTCGAGATCTGGGACCGAGGCGATCTCATCGTCGTTAGGCTCTTGCCCGAGGCCATCGAGCGCATAGCCGGTATAAAGCTCAGAGCCGTGCGCCATGTGCTCGAGGTGGTCGAGCGGCACGACCTTGCCCTTGGGCACGCCGTGAAGATCGACATAGGCGCCGACGCAATATTTCACGCCCTTGGCGCGCAGCTCCTCCTGCGTCTGTTTGATCTTGTCGCCCACAAACATCTCCATCGAACGTCTCGCTTCCCTTCGCCCAGCGGCTTAGTTGGTGGTTTCGAAATAAGAGTGTCCGAGCGGCGACGTTTCGGACATGCGGTACTTGGCGCCGGCCGGGAGGATCGCCGACTGCGCCGTAGCGGCAAGGTCGTGCAGCAGGTTGGCCCGGGTCCGCTCAGCGCACTCCATCTCTACTCCACATTGTCGGCCACGTCGGTGAGCCGCGGCACGATCGGATAGCTGTCCGCGTCCTCCTCATCGTCGTGGGACTTCGACTGGTGAATAAGCTCTTCGAGCCTGGTTTTGGTGGCGAGGAACTCCGGCGTGATGAGCTGCGCCACACTGCGCGGGCGCGGCACCGGGACCTCGATCAGCTCCTGCACCTCGCCGGGATGGGCGGAGAGCACGAGAATGCGGTCGGCGAGGAAGATCGCCTCGTCGAGATCGTGGGTGATGAACACGATGGTGACGTCGATCTTCCGCCAGATCTCGAGGAGATGCGCCTGCATGCGGCAGCGCGTCTGCGCATCGAGCGCGCCGAACGGCTCGTCCATCAGGAGGATGCGCGGTTGATTGGCGAGCGCGCGCACGATCGCCACGCGCTGTTTCATGCCGCCGGACAATTGATGCGGATAGGAGTCGGCAAACTTCTCGAGCCCGACGAGTTGGAGCCATTGCAGCGCCTCGCGCTCGGATTCCTCCCTGCCGTGACCGTTGACCTCAGGCCCGAACATCGCGTTCTTCTTGACGGTGAGCCAAGGGAACAGCGTGTAGCCCTGGAACACCATGCCGCGGTCGCTGCCGGGCTCGGTCACGGGGTTGCCCTCGAGCAGAACCTCGCCGGAGGTGGGCTCCTCGAGCCCTGCCAGGATGCGCACGAGGGTCGACTTGCCGCAGCCCGACGGTCCCACCACGCAGAGCAGCTCGCGGCGGTGGGTGGTGAAGCTGATGTCGTTCAGCGCAAGGGTCGATGCGGTGCGCGTCTCGAAGATTTTGCTGAGCTTGTCGACGTGGAGGATGACGTCGCGTGCCTTTAGGCGCTCGAACCGCGCGTGCACTTGAGGCGATTGATCGCGATAGGACGGCAAAGGGCGCGACATGACGAGCTGGTTCATGGCCCTCTCCTCACGCCTGTTTGCCAAGGGAGCGGTCCCACGGGAAAAGCCGCCGGCCAATCAGCGCGAGCAGCAAGTCGGTGCCCAGACCCAGGATGCCGATGATGATGATGGCCGCGTAGACATTGGCGAAATGCTGGTAGCGCGCCTGCTGGGTGATGAACCAGGTGATGCCCGAGGTGGTCCCGATCAATTCGGCGACGATCAGATAGGTCCAGGCCCAGCCGAGGAGGATGCGCTGGTCGCGGTAGAGATCGGGCAGAATCCCAGGGATCACCACGCGGGACAGAAGCTTGCGCGCGTTCTTGGCGCCGAGCGTGAGCGCCGCCTCGACCAAGCCGACATCGAGCTTGCGCGTGGTGTTGGCGATGATCAGCACCTGCTGGAAGAAGGTGCCGATGACGATGATGGTGATCTTGGGGCCGTCATAGATGCCGAGAATGGCGACGGCGAGCGCGCCGAAGGCGGGCGCGGGCAAATAGCGGAAGAACTCGACGAACGGCTCGTTGAGGCGCGAGAAGGCGGCATAGGTCCCGCACAAGATCCCGAGTGGGATGCCGATCGCCGAGGAGATGACGAAGCCCCAGAAGATGATCTGTATGGAGTGCCACAGGCTCTGATGCAGCCAGTTGCCGTCCTGGGAGGCAGGCGGCGTGGTGAAAGAGGTGTAGAGAGCTTCGGCCACCTCGTGCGGCGCGGGCAGATAGATCGGATTGGCTGGCACGCCTTGGGGCGGGTCGCGGTTCTGATCCTTCGCCTCCGTCACCTCGTTGGCGAAGGCATCCCTATCCATGCGCATGCCGGCTTGCAGATAGTCGACCGAACCTGGATTGGTGATGAGCATCTGCGGATGCCAAATCCAGGGGACATAGCTGACTAGGCTCCAGATCAGGATCGGCACGATAAAGGAAAGGCAGCCGATGACGAGATTCGCGCGCGGCGAGATGGGCTTAAGAACCTGAAGCCATCTGGTTCGCTGCCTCGTCATCGGCGCCGCCCCAAGCGTCGATTACGGCGCCGCGTTGGTCAGCGACGGTACGGCATTGGTCAGCGAAGGATCAACGTAGCTGTCGACGTCCTGCGACTCCTTATAGACCTCGTTCTTGACGTTGAAGTCATTGGCGATCGCCGTTGACCCGTAGAGCGAGGCAAGGCCGTCGGCTTTCTCGAAGGTCTTTCTTCCCTCGGCGAGGTCAATCAGATGGGTGCCCTTGAGCAACGGCTTGTAAGCTTCCGGCTCGAGCCCCACTCGCGCAGCCATGATCTTCACGGCATCGTCCTGGGTCGCGGGATCGTTGATGTAGTGGACGACGCGATCCCAGACCTTCAACAGTTTCAACCAGTCGTCGCGGTGAGCGCTGAGCTTGGCCGGATTGACGGCGAGCACGTCGTAGATCAGCCCCGGCGCGTCGGCCGAGGTGTAAACCGGACGCGAGCCCGGCAGGTTTTTCATGGCCTGCCCGGAGATCGGTTGCCAAGCCCCGATGGCATCCACCTGACCGGAGGCGAGAACCTGGGGCGTCTCGTTGGTCTTGGAGTTGACCAGCGTCACATCGCTCTCCGGCATGCCGAACTTTTTCAGCCCGTTGAGCAGGAGCAGATGCTCGACGAGCCCGACCTCGAGCCCGACTTTCTTGCCCTTGAGCTCCTCGAACGCCTTGATGCCGGGCTTGGCCACGATCATGTCGTTGCCGTTGGAGTAGTCGGTGAGCATGATCATGATGCCCTTGCCGCCGCCGGCGCCGGTGACAAGCGTATCGCCGTTGGTCATGCAGTTGGCGTCGATCTTGCCGGCGGCGAAGGCTTCCATCGACGCCGAGTAGTCGAACCATTGGAATTTCACGTCGAGGCCGGCTTCCTTGAACCAGCCCTTGTCGATGGCGACCTGCCAGGCGACCCAGCCGGGCCAGTCGCTATAGCCGACAGTGATCGGTTCGGCCGAGGCGGGGCGCGTCGTGAAGGCGGCGAGCGATAATGCGAGGCATAAGAGCGAGGCTCTGATCAGGCGGCGGCTCATCCCGTTCTCCCCAATATTACGAATGACGAAAAGCGTAATACGCCGCTGCAAGGGCTGTGCCGATGGGCCAAGGCATTGAAGCGTATGGAGAATCAGCGTCCGAGCGAGGACTCACTCACGCTCGCGCAGCCTGAAATGCAAGCGAACGAGGCGGCGGCAGCCTAATTCTTCACCACTCTGCAGTGAGTTCGCGTGGCGGCTTAGGTCTCAGATCGGCTTTCGATGATCCGACCCATTTTCTGTCGGTGCTCTGCTTCTCTCACGCGCGCAAGCCAACATGCGTAAAGGCGATCGGTCACGGTCGCGTGCATTTGCTCCACCCGTTCGTCGAGGCGATGAAGGACCTGCTCTGCCCCCTGCACCGAGGCCGATGCGGGCTGGAGATCGTCTCCGTAGACACTGAGCCATTCCCGCAGCAGCGGCGCCGTGACCTCGATATGCGCAACCGTCGCCAAGGTATTGCCGAGAACAAACGCCTGGTCCGGGCAGAAGCTGCTCGAGTACAGCGGGACCGCGCCTTGCGGCAATGTGAAGGCATCGTGGTGCCAGATCAGGATCTCGAATTCGTCCGGCAAGTCTCCCAACCACGCGTCAGTGACCGGGTTCCTGTCGCGCGCCACCTTATACCACCCGATCTCCTTGGCGGGCATAGGCGCGACCGTACCGCCCATCGCCTTGCTTATGAGCTGCGAGCCGAAGCAGTGGCCGAGCATCGGCACTCCGCGCGCCTGCCCCTTGCGAATGAGCGAAAGCTCCTCCTCGATCCAGGGCAGCTCGTCGTTGACGCTCATTGTGCAGCCGAGAAACACCATCGCCGAGACGTCGTCGACGGACGACGGCACGCGATCGCCGCGGTCGATGGCGACGATCTCGAAGGGCAGATTCGACGAGGTCAGCGTTTCGACGATGCGGCCGGCACCAACCCAACTCTGGTGACGAAAAATCCTGACCGGCCTCATTCAACAACCTTGTCGACGGCAACGATGAAGAGCAGGACGCGGTTTCATCCTTCGGGGAAGCTGGCGGCGGTTGTGGCGCTTCAGATCGGAGAGGACTCCCGCCGCGGCATGCACCGCGGCCGGAGTTCCCGACGCTTCGTGTAGGCCGCTTATCCGCTGGCGTATAAGTGCCCGAGCAGCACAATCAAAATGCCGATACCGAGAGCGATGTAAGGAAGCATTCCCGCGCGGGACTTGACGCCCTCCTCCGCGCCCAGATGCATGTCTTCCACCATGCTCTTCGGAAACACGCCCTTGTCCTGAACATAGTGTCGGAACACGAACACCGGGATGATCAGTGCCGCGAAGATGAGTCCGGTCCAGAGCGTATGCGCTCCCCAAACATCGGCACCGAGCCCCATCAGTGCGACGTTGACGAAGGCGAGCACGCCGCCGAGCGCGATCAGAACAGTGGGAGCGCGGTAAGGCCGCTCCCATTTCGGCCGATCCATACGATGGATCCAGCCCGCGTTGAGGTTCAGAAAATTGAAGATGATGTAGCCGACGTTGGATGCCGCCAGGATGAACAGGTAATCCGACATCATGAGCAGGATCAGATTGAACGCCAGATCCGTCCACATCGCCCGCGTGGGCGCGCCAGCTTCGTTGACGTGCGACAGGTAGCGCGGCAGCCAGCCGTCCACCGACGCCTGATACAAGGTGCGGGACGATCCAGCCATCGCCGTCATGATGCACAGCATCAGCGCGAAGATCAGCAAGATGGCGACGACCGTCTCGATGAACGGACCGCCGCCGAGCATCCCCGCCATGGCCTTGCCAACGCCCATGCCGCTGTAGATGTCGGGCGCGAGCATTCCCTTCAGCCCGAGAGCGCCTTGAAAGGACAGTGGGACAAGGATGAATACGGCGAGGCAGACGATGCCGGAATAGAAGATGGCCTTGAACGTGTCCCGCTTCGGATCCCTGAACTCCCTTGTGTAGCAGACGGCCGTTTCAAATCCGTAGGTCGACCAGGCTGCGATAAACAGACCTCCGAAGACGAGAATCCAACCCGCCTTGTCCCAAGCTCCGTCGATGGGGTTTCCGTCGGCATCGTGCCCGAGCGGCACAAGCGGCACGAAGTTCTCGCGCGGCAGATCGCCCGTTACCAGAGGAACGATGCCGATCAACATCAGGGGCAACAGCGCCGCCACGCCCATGATCATGGTCGCGCGTGCGGAACGCAGGATGCCGCCATGTTGGATCAGGAAGCACGCCAGCATCAAAATCAGGCCGATAAAGAAGGTCGCGTTGATGCGCAACGTCAGACCTTCCTTGACCGACCCGAGGTCGATCAGGGTGAGCTGCCAGGTGTTGATGGCCGCATCCGGCGCGAAAAAGAGACTGAGAATGTAGCCGGCCCCGAGTCCGGATCCGATCGCCAGCACCGGCGACCAAGCGAACCAGTTACACCAAACCGACGTCGGCGCCAGCAATTTGGCGTAACGGACCCACGCGACGGCGCCGTAGACGGATGCCCCGCCCGACTTGCCCGGGAATAGACCCGCAATCTCGGCGTAGGTGAACGACTGAATGAACCCGAAGATGATGGAGATCGTCCAAACGAGCCAGGAGGCCTTGCCGACCGTAGCGGCGATACCGCCGATCGAGAACAGCACCAGCGCCGGAACGCCACTCGCCACCCAGAACGCGCCGGTCCAAGTTATTTTTCGGTGCAGGCTTTGCGCCGACCCTCCCACACCTTCAGTCACACTCGCTGCAATCGTATTGCTCATCGCGACCCCCAAAGGCTTCAAGAAGACAACGCTAAGACATCAGCCATGCCCCATGTTCGAACGCAGCGGTGCAGACGCGGACCACACAGCTCTACGCACTTGGCCCAAAGTGGTTTCTCCGCTTGCATTTTTTTGGCGTGAAAAGCTTAGACCGATTGTCGAGCGCGCGACAATAGGAGCCACTTTGGTTTTTGACGAAGCCACTTTGGTTTCCATTGGCGCAGTTAGAATGGCATCTTAAAGTGGCACATTGGTTTAGCGGTGCAGCGGTCGAGCCACTGCCCGCAATGATGTAGTCTCACGCGTCACAGGTTGGAGCGAGCGAGGGAGCGAGTCATGACAGGTCGCGTTGCTGTCATCGGAGCGGGGCCGTGCGGCCTCGGCCAATTGCGGGCTTTCCAACAGGCACAGGCGAAGGGAGCCAAGATCCCCGAAGTCGTCTGCTACGAGAAGCAGAGCGATTGGGGCGGCTTATGGAACTACACATGGCGCAGCGGCCTCGACGAACACGGAGAGCCGGTACATTGCAGCATGTACCGTTACCTATGGTCGAACGGACCTAAAGAGTGCCTCGAGTTCGCCGACTACACATTCGATCGGCACTTCAAGCAGCCAATACCCTCCTACCCTCCGCGTGAGGTGCTTTACGATTACATCGTCGGGCGGGCGAAAGACGCGAAAGTGAGGCCATGGATTCAGTTCTCCACGGCCGCGCGCCATGTCAGCTACGACAAGGCGTCAGGCAAATTCACGGTGATCGTGGAGCGCTTGACCGACCGTACGCTGCACACCGATACGTTCGATTACGTGGTCGTGGCGACCGGCCATTTCTCCGTGCCCAACGTGCCGTATTTCCCCGGCATCGAGACCTTCCCCGGCCGCGTGCTTCATGCCCACGACTTCCGCAGCGCTGACGAGTTCACGGGCAAGAATCTGCTGGTCGTGGGCGCCAGCTATTCGGCGGAGGACATCGCCCTGCAATGCCACAAATACGGCGCGAAATCCGTCACCACGTGCTGGCGCACGCAGCCGATGGGCTTCAAGTGGCCGGAGACGATGGACGAGCGGCCGCTGCTGACCAAGATTGAAGGAAAGACAGTGCATTTCAAGGATGGCTCGAGCAAGGAGTTCGACGCGATCATCCTCTGCACCGGCTACCAGCACCACTTCCCGTTCTTGGCGGATGACTTGCGGCTGCGCACGCACAATCGCATGCATCCGCCGCATCTCTACAAGGGCATCATGTGGCTCGATAATCCAAAGCTCATGTATCTCGGCATGCAGGACCAGTTCTACACCTTCTCCATGTTCGACGCGCAAGCCTGGTACGCGCGCGATGTGATCCTGGGCCGGATCAAGCTGCCGTCGAAAGAGGAGATGGCCAAGGACGACGCCAAATGGGTCAAGCGCGAGGAGGCGCTGAAGAACGCGTTCGAGAAGATCGACTTCCAGGCCGATTATGTGCGCGAGCTATGCGCGGCCATCGACTATCCGAAGTTCGACATCGACATGACGGTCGACGAGTTCAAGGAGTGGGAGCACGACAAGGGCGATTCCATCGTCGGCTACCGCAACAAGGCGTTCAAGTCGCCCTGCACGGGAACCATGGCGCCGGTGCACCACACGCCCTGGCTCGAGGCGCTAGACGACTCGATGAAGACGTTCCTCGCGGTCAAGGGAAAGGCCGCCGCCGAGTAAGTCTGCTCTTCGGGCTCAGGATCGCACCCGCGTCTTCTCCGGATCGTAGTGCGGGAAGCGCACGACGCGTGCCGGTAGACGTTTCTGCTGGCCGTCGAGCTTGCCGACCTCCACTTGCGTCCCGATCTCGCCATGCGCGACATCGACTCGAGCGAGCGCGATGGTTTTTTTCAGGATCGGCGAGCGGGTGGCGCTGGTCACCACACCGACCTGTGCGCGGCCGACATGCACGCAATCGCCGTGGCCGATCGGTTCGTCGCCGTCCATCTCCAGCCCGACAAGCTTCCGCTGCGGGTGCTCGCTTCGCCGAGTGAGCGCCTCGCGGCCGATGAAGTCCTCGTTCTTTGAATTTAGCGCCACGGTGAAGCCAATGCCGGCCTCGAACGGGTCGGTCTGGTCGCAGAATTCATAACCGGCGAAGACGAGGCCGGCCTCGATGCGCACCATGTCGAGCGCCTGGAGCCCGAACGGCATCAATCCATGTGGCTCGCCGGCCTGCCAGATGGCATCGAACACCGTGAGCGCATCCTTGGGATGGCAGAAGATCTCGTAGCCGAGCTCGCCGGTATAGCCCGTGCGCGAGACCACGACGGGAGCACCATCGAAGCCGCCGATGCGTCCGATGGTAAAGCGGAACCAGCCGAGCTCGTCCAATTTGGGTTGCGCGGGCGGCGTCCAGATCACCTGGCGTAAGATGTCGCGGCTCTTCGGTCCTTGCACGGCAATGTTGTGAAGCTGGTCGGTCGAAGACCGCACCCAGGCTTTGAGTCCGAGCTTCTCGGCCTGCTCGCGCAACCAGATACCGCTATAGTCGACGCCGCCGATCCAGCGAAAATTGCTGTCGCCGAGGCGGAACAGCGTGCCGTCGTCGATCATGCCGCCGTGCTCGTAGCACATGGCGGTGTACACCACTTGACCCACGGCGAGTTTGCGGACATTGCGCGTGAGCGCGTATCGCAGCAGCGCCTCGGCATCGGGGCCGGTCACCTCGAACTTGCGCAAAGGGGACAAATCCATAATCACCGCGCGCTCGCGGCAGGCCCAATATTCGGCCACCGGGCCGTCCTTGGAGAACCGGGTCGGCAGCCAATAGCCGCGATATTCGGCGTAGTTGCGCGTCAGCGCCGAGAAGCGGGGATGAAACGCGGTCTCGCGGGTGAGCTCGGGTTCGGCATCTGGCGTCATTCTATAGGCCACCGCTCTGGAGAAGCTTTGTTTGTCCGAATAGGTACGCACATGAATGTCGGTAGGAACCCAACCATTGGCCGGATCGATGTCGTCCGGGCAGGCCGACGAGACACAGACGATATCCGTGAGCGCGCGTAACAGGACATAGTCGCCCGGACGCGACCACGGCTCATCGAAGTAGAGCACGTTGTTGGCGTCGATCCCGGTATTGTAGAAGAAATTGAGCGCCATCCAGCCTTTGCGTGGGGCGATGCCGTAAGGCGCGAGCTGGCCGTTGAAATTGTCCGTGCAGTTGACATGGCCGGGATAGCCCCGCTCATCGTAATAGCGCGCGTTGCAGGCAAGCCCGAAGGCATCGTGGCGTCCGACCGTATCGCGCACCACCTCCACAAGCGGCTGCATGTCCTGGTCGAAGGCTTTGGAGAAGAGGCCGGGAAGCGGATAGCTCTGACCCATCAGCGAGCGCGTCGTGGTGACGTCGAGCGGGCGTTCCACTCCCCTGTCGAGGCCGCGCGCGGGAAAGCACTGAAAGTCCGTGCATTGGCGTCCGGCTACGTCGATGATCTGGATGTATTCGCCGGCGCGCACGAAGTAGGCCTCGGCCGTCGATTGATTGACGCGGATATCCTGCAAAGGGTCGGCGAGAGGCTCGGGCAGAGACGTTTCATTCGGCGAGAGAATGCGGCTGCGCTGGATAAGGAGGCGGATCGGCGTCGCCGTATCTTGCGCGCCGACATCCATTGGCGCGCCGGTCGCGCCTGCGATCAGTAGGCCATCGCGCGACACGGCAAACTCAGCCGTGCTTCCAGGCCGCGAGTCGCCGCCGAACAGGGTGATGGCGCGGGCAGCCGCGAGATCGATGCCGCGCCGCTCGAGCCCCGAGCGGACCGAGCGCGCACTTTCCTCATCCCCGCTCAGGATCTGCCTGAGCCCAGCGGCATCTCCGTCCCCGCGCGCGCCTAAAATGCCGGGATCGACGATGCCGGCAACATCGGCAGCCACCAACTCGCAGCGCTGCATGCCTTCCACATCGACGAGGCGCACACGGTCCCCGGCGTGGATCGCGACGGCGATGGCCCCTCCCCCCGGCACGGTGTAGCGCTCCTCGCCGGGAGCGAGCGCGGGCATACCTGGCCGTATGATCGCCGAGGGCCGCGGTGGCCCCGGCCGGAAAGTCTGTGTGCTGGCAACGTCCAACAATGCGTTCCGCGATTTAGCCGCGCAGCGTTGGTAAGCTAACGACGGCCATGACGCAGATCAAGGAGGGCCCACATTGGTCAAGCATGACCGCATTGGGCCTCCGCAGCGATTACTCCGGCGGTATCTCCTTGAAGGCAAAGTCCACGTTAATGCCGCGTGAGCGCTGGATCATCTTGGCCAGGAAATACCAGATGATCGACACCGCCAGCACGCCGAACACCACCTGATAAGCGAGCAGGCTGGTCAGGCCCAGGGCACTGTAGAACATGAACATCAGCACCATGACACCACCCACGATGGCGCCGATCAGGCCGAAGATCGTGACCAGTGGAATGTTTCCCAGCTTGTAGGCGGCACCCGGCGAAGCGTCATACAGCGCCTTGGCGCGATACGGCATCAGGGCGCCGGCCAGCGCAGTGATGACGAACACGTAGCCGCAGGCGAAGGTGACCCCAAGCGTCAGCGCCGTCCAGCTGCCCCACAAATTGTAAACCAGGATCACCGGGATGCTGGCGAGAAAGTACGCGAGGTGGGCATTGACCGGAGTGTGCAGCCGATCCGAAACCCGGCTCACCCATTCCGGCAACAGGCGATCGAGCGACATGGCCACCATCACGCGGGTCATGCCGATATAGCAGTTATTGACGATCTGGAAGGCATTGAGGATGTAGCCGAAGGCAATGAGCACCACGATGATCGGGCTGCCTGCCAAGGCGATTGCCACGATGTTGGGCCATAGAAAGACGCCGTTGAACTTGCCTTCGGCCAATCCCGCCCAATAGCCTGCTCCCGCGACATATAAAAAGTCGGTCCCAATCGCGTGCTCGAAGGCCGCTGCCAAGACAGCAAGCAGCAAGCCGGTCGCGATCAGCGATCCCAGGATGATTACCATTTGGTTGGTGAACGAGCGGGCACCCTTGATCTCGCCGTTTTGCTCGGCGCTGTAGGTCGCCCATTGCAGAGAGGTCCAGGCAATCGGTGCGATCAACAGCGTCGCCAGCAGACTAAATGGCGGATTGAGGTCAATGTTGGCCCCCTTCGCCGCATTGATCGCCGTCTCATAGAAGTTTGGCGCTCCGCCGGAGGCAACCGCGAAGTCGTTGAGCTTTTGCGCGAAGGTCTCCGGCGTGGCGCTGAACAGCAGGTACAGCATGAGACCGAACGAGAGCAGCGTCGCATACCACATCACATATTGGAATTTGACGTAGTTCTTGAAGCCGCTAACCAGCAGCAACATCGCCAGCAGGGCATTGAGCACGCTGACGATGATGATGCCCCATGGTGTGGTGAACCAAACGCCGATGCTGGTCAGGGTTGGATTGCCCATGGTGCCGCCGAGCCCAAGAAACAGGGACGCGAACCCGAGATAAGAGAGCAACCAACCGGAGAGAGCGACCCATTGCAGGATCCAGATGACAAACCCGGACATGACGATGGAGAAACCGATTCCGCCGCCGAACACTCGGCTCTGAAACACGTAGTCGCCGCCTGAACGCGGCAGCGCCGTCGACAGCCAGACATAGGTAAGCGCGATGGGAATCTCGAAGAGCATGGCGAGCAGAATGCCCCACACCAGCCGCCCACCTGGCAGAGCGCCCGGCGCCCAGAGATAGGTCCACGGGAAGATCAGACCCATCGTCAGGATGTTGTAGATGAATGCCGAATAGGGCGACATCACCCGCACGAGGCCCGACGATCTGCGGGTAAATACTTCTGGCTTTGCTGCAGCGGTTGCCATTGCACGCCTCCCTTATCCTAACCAGAGTTTCGCTCCCGGCCGGGACTCTTCAACCGGCCGTCAGTTGGTAACTTTTCACCTCGTCTCGCGCCAAGGTCAGCAGGCAGCCGCGCAACACGCCCTCGCCATATTCGCTGCCGGGGTTCACGGCGGTTGTCCGTCCGATTTTGACCACGCCACCAGATTCATGGATATGGCCGTGCAGGCTGAGCAGCGGCTGATGCAATTCGATCGCCCGGCGTACCGCCCCGCTGCCGGCGCCGTGAAGCACGACCTGGCCTCCTTTGACGATCTGGGTCGGCGGATCCGTGTTCCAGTCCAGCATCGGACAGGTGTCGAGCGTGGAATCCACAGGGGGCACATGCAGGTTAAAGATCGCGTGCTGTGCGTCGGCCACGCCTCCTGCCAATCCCTCGATCATCTTGCCGAGGTCATCGTCGTCGATTTCGCGCGGGGTGTTCCACGGCGTCCGATTGCTGAATCCAACGCTGATCATCGTGTGATGATCGTCGACCTGCACCTCTTTGCCTTCGCTGAAGATGACGGACTCAGTGGTTGCATTCTTCAGCAGCTCGAGGACCTCGGGGTCGTCGTCATTGCCGCCGATCATAAAACATTTGACGCCGCTCCCCGCCAGCCGCGTCTCGGCGAGCTCAATCCAAGATGCAAGCCGCTGGCGGGCAAGGTCGTGGAACAAGCTCTCGACAGCCCCCGCGTCGGACTGAATCTCGCGATACTCATCCTCGTCCATAATCTTGCTGTAGTAACCGAGCGTTCCAAGCCGTTCATCGAAACTCTGGAGGTCGGCCGGCCCTTCCAGATGCTCGGTCTTGCCCATCAGGTGCGCCCGAAAGCCGCCATTGGCCTCGCGGATGACGGGAATGGCAAGCTTGCCCACCACGTCCCCGCCCATAACCAGGACGTCAGCCTCGTAGTGTTTCGCGGCGTTCAAAAACTTGCGAAACACGCGCTGCGAGCCATGAAAATCGGAGGCAAAGAACAGGCGCGTCAGCTTCTCGGTGGTCTTAGGGGACCTGTTTCTTCGAAACAGAGACATGAGATTGGGTTCCCCTGCCCAAGCCGTCCGAATTCTCGGTCCGGACCGCCGCGTACCCTGGCCATTCTACACACACTGCGACCGCGAAGGTAATCCTCGTGATTTGCGACATGGGGCGTCATGAACGGCCGGCAGACCTTGCCGAGGCATTCGGTCAAGCAGATCAACTCTTTATTCGCGACATCGTGGGGTCGTGGAGCGGCTCAAGGAACACCTCGGCGGATACGCGTGAGGTGGCGACCTCGAGCTCGTAGCGGCCAGAGAGCACGCTGGCACGATCGACGCCATTGTCCGGATCGCGGACATAGCCGAAGCCGATCGAGCGGCCGACCGTGTAGCCGTAGCCACCACTCGTGAGCCAGCCCACGCGCTTGCCGTCGCGATAGATAGTCTCACGCCCGAGCAGCACGATCGAGGGATCGGCGGTGAATCCGGCGAGCAGGCGCGGCAGCGGCTTGGCGGACTGAGCCTCGAGTGCATCGCGGCCCCGGAAGGGTCTGTTCGATTTCAGCTTCACGGCCCAGCCGAGTCCGGCGACTAGCGGCGAGTGATCGGGCCCGATGTCCGCACCCCAGGAGCGGTAGCCCTTTTCCAAGCGCAGCGACTCAATGGCGCGATAGCCGGCATTGGCGATGCCGTGTGGTGTCCCCGCGGTCATCAGTGCGTCGTAAACGCTCAATGCAAACTCGACGGGAACGTGAAGCTCGAAGCCCAGCTCGCCGACATAGGTGACGCGCAGCGCAAGTACGGGTGCGCCTGCGAGGGTAATTCGCTTCACCCTGCCGAAGGGGAAGCCAGCATTCGACACGTCATGGTCCGTCAGGACCTGAAGAACGTCGCGCGACCGAGGGCCCATGACCGAGAGCACGGCATGCGACGAGGTGACATCGATCAGGCGGGCATCGAGCCCATCCGGAATCGAGCGCGAGATCCAGTCGAAGTCATGCGTGGCGAAGCCGGTTCCGGTCACGATGTAGTATTCGGTCTCGGAGAGCCTGCCGACCGTCAGGTCGCACTCAATGCCGCCGCGATCGTTGAGCATCTGCGTGTAGATGAGGGATCCCGGCGGCTTCGCGACGTCATTGGCACAGATCCACGAAAGTGCATCTTCCGCATCGCGGCCAACCAAGAGGAACTTGGCGAATGATGTCTGGTCGAACACGGCGACGCGCTCCCGGCACGCTGTGTGTTCGCGGCCGACCGCGTCGAACCAGTTCTGCCGCGCGTAGCTATAGATGTCCTCAGCCTTCTCGCCGCTCGCGAGATCGGCAAACCAGTTCGGCCGTTCAAAGCCGAGCTTCTCGCCAAAGCAGGCGCCTTGGGCCTTGAGCTTGTCGTAGAGCGGCGAGCGGCGCAGCGGGCGGCCCGAGCGATACTCCTCGAGCGGCCACGCCATCGTGTAGTGCTTGGCGTAAGCCTCGAGCGTACGTGTGCGCACCCAGCTCGTGTCGAGATGGTTCCTGCCAAAGCGGCGGATGTCGACCGGCCACAGATCGTAGGGTGGTTCGCCTTTCGCGACCCACTCGGCGAGTGCCATGCCCGCGCCGCCGCCGGCAGCGATGCCGAAGGCGTTGAAACCGGCACCAACGAAGATGCCCCGAACCTCGGGAGCTTCGCCGAGGATGAAGTTCCCATCGGGCGTGAAGCTTTCCGGTCCATTGATGAACTCTTTGATGCCCGCACTTTGCATGGCGGGCACACGGCCGATGGCGAGCTCGAGCAGCGGCTCGAAATGTTCCAAGTCGTCGTCAAGAAGTTGAAATTCGAAGCGACCGGGGAGGCCGTGCACAGCCCACGGCTTCGGATTGGGCTCATAGCCGCCCATCACGAGCCCACCGACCTCCTCCTTCCAATAGGTGAGACGGTCGGGATCGCGCAGCGTCGGCAGGTTCGGCGTCACGCCGGCGATTCTGTCGGTGATGAGATATTGGTGCTGCACCGAGACGAGAGGAATATTGACCCCCGCCATGCGGCCAATCCCGCGCGACCATTGGCCGGCACAGATCACGAGCTTGTTGCAAGCGATCCGGGCCTTGTCGGTATGGACGGCGCGCACGCGTCCGTCCTCGACCTCGACGCCGGTGACGGTTACGCCCTCGACGATCTTGACGCCAGCGTCGCGCGCCCCTTTGGCGAGCGACATGGTGATGTCCGACGGGGAGGCCTGTCCGTCGGTCGGGAGGAAGGCAGCGCCGACGACGTCGTCAACTTGCATGAGCGGCCACAGCTCCTGAGCTTCCCTGGCCGTGAGGAGATGCATCTCCAGCCCGAACGACGTGGCGGTGGTCGCCTGCCGCTTTACCTCAGTCCAGCGCTCCGGATTGCAGGCAAGCCGCAAGCCGCCATTGCGTTTCCAGCCGGTGGCAAGCCCCGTCTCCTTTTCGAGCCGGTCATAGAGGGCGACCGAGTAGCCGAGCAGCTGGGTGATGTTGGCGCTCGTGCGCAATTGCCCGACCAGCCCCGCCGCGTGCCACGTCGAGCCGCATGTCAGTTTTCCTCGCTCGAGAAGGAGGGCATCGGTGACGC
>Ga0081455_10003170_pt1 | contig 19093 bp, 19 predicted proteins | sample TabmetS3T2R1_FD_70207 | JGI IMG/M metagenome (GOLD analysis project Ga0081455, IMG submission 70207) | Tabebuia heterophylla rhizosphere microbial communities from the University of Puerto Rico - S3T2R1 | ecosystem: Host-associated > Plants > Roots > Rhizosphere ... | reverse complement strand
AACACCTACGTTGGAACATGGAACTTCACTGTCCTGGATACAGGCAACTTGGTCTCGTCATCGGCGTGGAGGGCGGCTCCCTACAACCAGGACGCAGCAAGCACCTCCACAGCTTGATCGCGTGCTCGCATTGACGGCGAACCGTGCGGTGGCTGGCCGTTACCCCGGTGCACTATCGTGGCCTTACTGCTCGCGCTGCTGGCCAATCCTCAGGGAGTAATTCGACCGAACCTCTTCATGGTGCTCCTGAACGTGCTGGCGGACGTCGCTCTCATGGCTTCAGGCGCTGGTGTTGGTTTCCCACGATGCCTACCAGCGCGGGTCATGGCGTCCGCAGCAAAGCTTCCGCGTCTTTCACCCCCTTTGCGGTGGTCAGCCCGAAGGCGGTTTGCGCAAGGGACGGATGCGAATGTCCGTCACCTCGGCTGTACGCGGAAGGCATAAAGCATTGAGCACGACTGCTGCTACGTCATTCGGCTGCAGTAGGTATTCAGGATCATATGGCTTGCCCTCCATTGCATGGATTCTTGCTTGCATGGGGCTCGCGGTGCGCCCCAAGTACATGCTCAATACGCGCAAGCCATCGGCATTTACTTCGTCACGAAAACTATCGGCGACCGCCTTGAGAGCATGCTTGGTCGCGGCGTAAGACCCCACCACTCCTCGTGCGGACAGCCCAGCGCTTGAATTAATGAATACAACCTGTCCTTGGCGCTGTCGCAATAGTTGTAACAGCGACTGCGTCAAAAGATACGGAGCCCGCACATTCGTTCGGTATTGCAAATCAAACTCTGCTACAGGCGCGACCTCTAGCCTGCCCATCGCATGAACGCCAGCGCTGTGCACGAGTATGTCGACAGCGTCCCAGTCGTTGCGCAACTGCTCCGCCAGCGCCTGCACCTGGTCGTCGTGGGTGAGGTCGGTGGCGTAGCAGCGAGTCGTTACGTTGGCGGAGTCGAGACCATTGGCCGTGTCTTCCAGCGCCGCTGGAGTCCGACCCACTAGGCATAGCGTTGCGCCTTGATCGGCGAGCGCGCCGGCGATGGCACGTCCTATGCCGCTGCCGGCTCCTGTTACCACCGCGATGCGGCCGTGTAGCTTGTTCATCTGTTTGCTATCTCCTCGCTGGTACGTCGTCGACTCAGTTGAAAATTTCGGCTATCCCAAAAGCGGTCAAGACCAAACATGTCAGTCATAACCCAAGATTTCTTGTCGACCGTCCACTCGAGCGCTGACCTGAACCATGGACCACGCTTTATCAACAAGGCTCGCGGACCCCTCAGAAGAGAGTCTCAGGTGATGGGCGTTTGCCGGCTCTACGAATTTCAGCGGATCGATCCCGTTCATGCTGCTGATTTCTGTGGTCGGGTGCCCGCAATGTGGCTCAGGATACGGCGCTGGTAGTTGATCGTGTTGCCGTAGCCGCAGCCGGCCCGCGTGGTTTTCTTGATGATGCGGTTGAAGCCTTAGGTGCGGGCAGTGGAGTGACGTCTTCGGTGAGAGCGACCAGGATGGCTGGCCACCAGGTCTGGATGGTTCCGGCCAACCGGATGGCTTCGGGCAGCCTCCACTTCATCCATAAGGGATCGGCCCGTACCCCGGCGACCGAGCAGGTCCCGGGTGACGCGTTGCCGGACCTCGGTGACCATCTGGCTGGCGAGCACGACCAAGTGTCACTTGTCGACTGCGATCTTGGCATCCGGTAGGGCGACGCTGATCCCGGACGCATATGGCGCCGACGGGTCGATCACCACGATCTTGACGTGTTCCTGAACTCCTCGGATTGCTCACCCGCCAGTCAGGGGTTCATCGGTGCAGGCCCACCATGATCGCCGCACTGTGGGTGGCTCAGATAGTGGAGACTGGAATCGCCGCCGCCGAACAGATCGTGATATCGGCGGCCCCCGTGTCGGTTGCCATTCTGATCAGTAGTGGCCCATCCGTCAGCGGGGCATGCGGCTCCGAGGTCAGGAGGCACAGTGAGCTGTAGACGGCCTTGTGTCGAGAATCTTGGCAACATCGCAGCCGGTTGGCCAACTGGGCTATAATCGCGCGGGCAGGCCGAACCCCAGCTCAGCTTAGCTGGGGAGCCGGCGCTCACGACATCAAAGTCGATAAAGCCTGGGGGGGCAATTATGATGGGGGCTTTAAGTAGCCTGCGCAAACGCGCGTCTCGCAAGGGAGACGTGGTCCGCATTCGAAGTGTTGAGGAGATTCTGTCAACGCTTGATTCCGACGGCACGGTAGACGGGCAGCTCTTTATGCCCGAGATGCTTCAGTACGCTGGGCGCGAGGTTCGCGTACGGTCCAGCGCACACAAAACATGTGACGGCGCAGCTCGGATTCGCAAGATGGACAACACGGTCCACCTGGAGGGACTCAAGTGCGATGGAAGCGCGCATGGTGGTTGCCAAGCTGGATGCCAACTCTTTTGGCGAGAAGAATGGCTCAGACCGGCATCAGAACCTCAACCGGCCGCCTCGGCAACCACAGATGAAACAGCCACGGCGAGACTTATGTCCAACACACAGAGGACCAACGACGTCGGCGAATCCGTCTACCGATGCCAGGCCACTGATATTCGACGAGCCTCTCGACCGCTATCTCAGTTCGATCCGCGTCAGTATGTTCGCGATTTGACAAGCGGAAATGTTACCTTCCGTGTTTTCTTCGTCGGCCTCGCTGTCTTTGTATTCAAGAAGTATCAACTAATGAGCCAACGGATCCTACCCCGTCGGCTATGGATACACAGTGGAAAGCCCTATCCCTTCTACCAAGGCACAGGCACAGGCGCCAGGACCCCGATTGTTGACGTCGCGCCTGGCCAGCTCGTTGAGATTCGCAGTAGAGACGAGATCATGCCGACTCTCAGTCAGGAGAATCGAAATCGGAGCATGTCGTTCGATTCGGAAATGATCCCATTTTGCGGCGCGCGCGCGCGCGTCGACCGCCACGTCAAACGCATCATTGATGAGACGACCGGGAAGATGATCAAGTTGAGCGATTGCGTCGTGCTGGACGATGTCGTGTGCCAAGGCATCTATCACCGGTTCTGTCAGCGCGAGATCCCGACATATTGGCGATCTGCCTGGCTGCGAACACTCAATGACCAAGACGGTGCCGAGCTGGGTGTGTAAGCTCCTTTCCGGACGGCCGTGACAGTCGAGCAGCCACTTAACAACTTTCAGATGCTGACACACCGCCCGCGGGTGCCTCGCCGCCCGTCCGAATCTCAATAGGGGACGATTGCTGATCCGAAGTTTGGACTCCACAACTGGTTACAATGTCTCGGGCGAGTGGACCGGAGGTCACCGTTCAGAGGGCTGACTCGTCTGCATCCAATCTCGTTGGGTGCTTCCTAGCTGCAGAAGAGGTGATGTTCCGGTCATGACGCTGCGCCAGCGCCTGAATTTCCCGTGTCCAAAGACGTGGTGCAGCAGCGCCCGGACGTTGGCTGCCTAAGAGGTTCGATGAGTGCATCGACACTGACTTCAAGCGGCCCGACGTATGGTCCGGTCTCCGCGAAGGGGCTACTACGGACACCACTTCCCGTATGGATGGCCCTCTTCCTTAATGTTCTCGCGTTCTCCGAGCTGCCCACTCTTATCCCTATTCCGACAACCATCGGGCAGCTCGCCACGCAGGGGGCGCTGATCCTGGCATTCCTCCTCGCACTTCTGGCCAATCCTCGCGGCGTGATCCGGCCGAATCTCTTCCTGGTTCTACTGAGTGCTCTAGCCGTCGTCGCACTCATGGTCAGTATCCATAACCAATTCATGCTTGGGTCGATCTACCGAGCCTGCCGCCTCATCGGCTTCACGACTGTCTTGTGGCTGCTCACACCTTGGTGGGGGAGGTCCGACTTCCCGCTTCTACGCGCTCATATCACGTGCTTGCGATTAGTGATCTGCTCAGTTCTCATTGGTGCCGTAGTCGCCCCGGGTGCAGCGTTCTCTTACGAGGATCGCCTCTCCGGCGCGCTTTGGCCGATCCCCCCAACTCAGGTCGCCCACTATGCGGCGGTGCTGCTGGGATGCACCGCGCTTCTGTGGTTCGGCGGAGCGGTACGGGGTCGAGCAACCTTGTTGACCCTTATCGCCTCAGGAGCAGTCCTTGTCGGGGCCCACACTAGGACCGCGCTTTTTGCCATGACCGTCAGTCTGGTAGTTGCCGGCGCAAGCATGTTCATGCGCCACGCGCGGGTGCGGCGTACGTCGGCTCTAATTGTGGTGGTCGGCGTGATCGTCGCCAGCTTCTTCGCACCACTGATCGCCACTTGGTTATGGCGCGGACAATCGGTGGAGGAGGCCTCACAGCTCACCGGCCGCACCAAAGTATGGACAGAAATCTTGGGAGTTCAGCGCCCATGGCTGAACGAGGTCTTCGGGTGGGGGCTATCCAACAAATCCTTCAATGGCCTCCCGATCGACAGTAACTGGGTCGCTGTCTACTTAGACCAAGGCTGGTTCGGGGTGGCCATTGATGCAGCGCTTCTGCTGCTTTTGATCTTCCTCGCCGTGGCTTATCACAGTGGACTCCGACGTGCAATTGCGCTGTTCTTAGTCACTTACTGCGGCCTGGCCTCAATCACTGAGACTGGGCTGGGTGACGCGTCGCCCTACTTACTCGAGCTGGTCGTCGCGGCGTCGCTGGTGACCGCGCCGTTCCGTGAGGAGCGACGATGAAGGTCCTGATCGTTCACAACCGTTATCGGCCGACGGCACCCAGCGGTGAGAACGCAGTCGTTGACCAGGAGTCCTCGGCCCTTGTGGCCCGCGGCCACGAGGTCACGCTGTTCCAGCGACACAGCGAGGAAATCGCCTCGTGGTCGAGGCTGCGGCGTGCTACGCTGCCAGCTCGCGTCCTTTGGAGCGAAGGCTCCCGGCGCGCGATCAGTGAGTTACTGGTCGAGTTCGCACCCGATGTCGTCCACGTCCACAACACTTTTCCCCTGGTGACGCCGTCCGTCCTGTACGCCTGTCGCGACGCCTCCGTTCCAGTCGTGGCAACTTTGCACAACTACAAGCTTGGCTGTGCTAATGGGGCGTTTTTCCGCGATGGCCGGGTCTGCCATGACTGCCTGGCTGGGTCCTCCCTTCCAGCACTGATCCACAGCTGCTATCGGGGGTCGCCCGCATCCACCGCACCTGTGGTGCTCGGTTCATTGCTGCATGCCAGGGCATGGCAGACTCTGATCACCGCGTACATCTTCATCTCCCGGGCCCAGCAACAACTCCTCGCTCCCATCGGGCTCCCCGTCGACCGTAGCTTCGTTAAACACAACTTCGTGCCTCCTCCACCGCACGACGATGAGATCGCAACCGAGTCACAGGTTGCGTACGTGGGACGCCTGGATGAGGCGAAGGGCGCACCGTTCCTGATGCAGGCATGGGATGCATTCTGTGATCGGCGTCCCCGCTCGCTACTGCGCCTTGTTGTGGTCGGCGGGGGAGAGATGTCGGAGTCGGTCGCCCGCTGGGCGGTCCAGCGCCCCTCCGTGACCATGGCTGGTCAGCTCTCGCGACCTGAGGTGTTCCGAATCCTGTCTGGATCCCGTGCTGTGGTCGTCCCATCGCAGTGGGAGGAGACATTCGGCATGGTTGCGGTCGAGGCTATGGCGGCCGGGACACCACCCGTGGCATCTGCCCACGGAGCCTTTCCTGAGCTGATTACCCCGAGAGCTAACGGAGCGCTCTTCCCGCCCACCGACCTCGACGCTCTGGTCGAGATCCTCATAGACATCGACGACAATCCGAATCTATGGGCGGGCTATGGCCAGCATGCGCGGCAGACATATCAAAACCGCTTCAGTCTGGATGCAGGCGTCGCGCGGCTGCTGGAGATTTACCGCTTCGCGGTAGAGCACCCCATCGGTCGCTCTGGGCGATCGCGGCAAAGTGCCCGCCGGTCCGGTCCCTCGACATTCGGGGTGCCCTCATGACCACGATCTCGGGGGAGACACCGGCCGTCACGGCACATACCGGCAGGCATGGACTCAGACAGTCTCTCAGACGCCTCGGCTGGGGTGTGGCGGACCAGGGCATCTCTAGCCTCAGCAACTTCGCGCTGGGCCTTTATGTCGCGCACTCCTACGGTGCGACCAACTTCGGCGCCTTCACACTCGCGTTCGTCACCTACACATTCGTCATCAACGCTGCCCGCGGCCTGGCGACCGATCCGCTGCTTGTGCGGTACAGCGGAGACGCGAATCGTCGCTGGCGACGCGGGACGTCAGCGGCTACCGGGACCGCCATCGTTGTCGGCATCGTTGCTGGTCTCATCTGCATTGGCGCTGGGCTGCTGCTGACTGATCCGGTGGGGCCTATGTTCGTCGCGCTCGGTGTCGGGCTGCCTGCGCTCACCTTGCAGGACAGTTGGCGGTTCGCGTTTTTCGCATCCGGGCGGGGGTTGTCCGCATTCATCAACGACTTTTTCTGGACCGTGCTGCTCGTCTTGGCCCTCGTCGCCTGGCACGGCCGGGGAGATGGCAGTGCAGCCCGCTGTATGCTCGCGTTCGGCGTGACCGCCGCATTGGCGGCCCTATTCGGAGCAGTGCAAGCGAGGGTCCTGCCACGCCCGGACTGGGTGCTGTGGTGGTTGCGGGCCCACCGCGAGTTATCTGTTCGCTACCTCGCGGAGAACCTCTGCATCAGCGGCGCCTATCAGCTGCGCTCGTACGTGTTAGGAGCGGTGGCGGGTCTTGCGGCGGTTGGGTACGTCCGGGCTGCCGAGATCCTAATGGGACCCTTCATGGTCGTCCTCATGGGGATCAGCCAGGCCGCTGTTCCCGAAGCCTCACGGGTGTTCCACCGGAACTCCCGGCACCTGGCACGCTTCTGTTTAATCCTTGGTGGTTCTCAGGCTGCGGCAGCCGTTGCGTGGGGATTGGTCCTCATAACGGTTTTTCCGCTCGGCCTTGGACCCGCCTTGCTCGAGGAGCTGTGGATGCCAACTGCACAACTGATTCCTGCAGTCGCACTGGGGATCGCTGCTGCCTCCTTTACGACCGCGGCGACCGCCGGATTGCGGGCGATGGGCATGGCCCGCCGCAGTTTGCGGGCGCAGCTCATTGGGTCGGCGGCCTACGCCATCGGGGGCACGATCGGCGCGATATGGGGCGGCGCCCTGGGGGCGAGTTGGGGCGTGACAGCTGCGCTAGGCTTTGCCGCCGCGGTGTGGTGGCATCAGCTTCGGCGAGGACTTGCCGATCACCACCACGCCGCGGGGGAGGCCGTCCGGTGAAAGCCACTGCTGATGTACCTCGTCTCACACTTGGCCTTCCTGTCTACAACGGCGAACGGTTCCTAGCCCAGGCGCTGGATGCCCTCTTAGCACAGACGTTCACCGATTTCGAGCTGATCATCTCTGACAACAGCTCCACCGATCGCACCGGTGAGATCGGCCGGAGGTATGAGGCCAGCGACCGACGAGTACGGTATGTTCATCATCCTGAAAACCGCGGCGCGGCGTTCAACCACAATTTTGTAATCGAGCAAGCCTGCAGCGAGTTCTTCAAATGGGTATCGGACGACGACCTCTACGCTCCAGATCTACTTGAGCGGTGCATCGAAGCACTCGATTCCCGACCAGAGATTGCCCTGGCACATGCTTGGACCGCATTCATCGACGACGATGGAAGAGTTATCAATGCGAACGATTACCCGCTCAGCACCGATGTAGCCGATCCTGTCGAGCGGTTCCGTAGTCTCCTCTACACACAAGGTGGCGACGATATATACGGCATCATCCGAATGTCGGTCCTGCGTAAGGTAGCACTCCATGGCAGCTATCACTTAGCTGACCGGACCTTTGTCGCTGAGCTGGCTCTACACGGTCCATTTCATAACGTGCCGGAATTCCTCTATTTCCGGCGTGATCACGTCACTCGGGCCTCCCGTATTGGACGAAACGTTCGGAAACGCTGCACAAATCTCGACCCCAGGCGAGGGGACCGTTGGCGACATCCTCTGGTTCGCCTATTCGGGGAATACCTGCTGGGTTACGTCACCGCCATCCGACGGGCACCGATAAGTTCCGCCGACCGCTGGCGGTGTATTCAGATACTTGCCGTTTGGGTTGCACGCCATGCCAATCCCTTGCATAGGCGGCAGCTACTCCAGAGCCCTGATCCAGCATTTAAGGCAATCGGGAGCGCCTCTCTCGCCGCCCGTCTGATCGAGAAGCTTCCCATCGGTCGTCAGCGCGCCGCCACAGTCGGACATCGAGGAGAGAGCAAGACTACGTGAGCCCGCTTGTTCGCCGCGTGGCGGTTTTCGGATACGTCGGTAGTGGAAATATCGAAGATGACGCCGCCTTCGAGACAGTTCTGGCAGTCAAGATGAAGGACGAGATCGAGGCATGACGCGGCACGTGGGAGTGAAGCCCCTGGTAGTTAGGCTGGCAGCAGGCATCGTCGTGATCCTCGCGGGGCTGACCGTGCTGGGAGTCGCGGCTCGAAACGCAGGTACCGATGATTCCGAGCGGCCGGTCGCTCAGGCTACGCCGCCTAACGCCACGCGTTCGTCATCGACCGCTCCGAATGCTCCCGCAGCACAGAGATGCGATAATGCCGCCTTGGACGGACCGCCGGTGCCGCCGGCCGAGGCGGTGACGGTGCCCGCAGGAGAGAGTCTCGTCGATGTCGTTGCCGCACACCCTGGGAACACTACCTACTGGCTCTCGCCCGGTATTCACCGACTTGAAAAGGGCGCGTTCACGCAGGTTGTCCCTCACGCTGGGGATACGTTCGTCGGTGCGCCCGGGGCAGTTCTGGATGGTGGAAACGAGAATCGCTATGCCTTCGCGGGGGATGCCCCCGACGTCACAATCAGGTTTCTGACGGTGCAAAATTTCGGGGCCGCTGGTGAAAGCAACAACGAGGGCGTCGTCAACCATGACTCGGCGAAAGGCTGGATCGTCGACTCCAGCACGATTCAGAACAACGCTGGCGCCGGCGTCATGCTCAGCTCCGGTAGCAGATTGAAAGGGAGCTGCCTTCGCAACAATGGTCAGTACGGGTTCAACGCATACGCTCCGGACGGCGTAAAAGACGTGGTCCTGGATGGTAACGAGATTACGGGCAACAACACCGATAACTGGGAGGAGCGGCGGCCAGGCTGCGGCTGCACGGGGGGTGGCAAGTTTTGGGCAACCACCGGCGCAGAAGTGATCGGGAATTACGTTCACGCGAACAAGGGAGTTGGGCTCTGGGCGGACTCCAACAATGTCGGGTTTCGCTTTGAGGACAACTACATCTCGGGTAACGACGCCGAGGGCATCATGTACGAAACCAGCTACAACGCAATCATCATGAATAACACATTGGTCAGGAACGCGCTCGTCAAGGGGCCCACCAACCCGAAATTCCCAGCATCTGCGATCTACATCTCGGAGTCGGGCAGTGACAACAGAGTGCAGGGCCAGTACAAGATGTCACTTCGAGTATCGGGCAATGTGTTCACTGACAACTGGTCGGGCGTTGTGGCGTGGGAGAACGCGGATAGATTCGCCGGCTCTCCAGCCAATACGAGCACCGGCCTTGGCACGCTGGTGAACCCCTCAGTTGCCACTGTGGCTGCATGCGGGGCGAAGTCGAAGATAAAGGAAAAGCCGCTCTTCGACGACTGCAGGTGGAAGACACAGAATCTTCTTGTCGAGGGCAACACGTTCGCGGTTGACGGATCGAAAATCCCTGGTTGCCGACCTTCGATGGGTTGCGGGTACAACGGCCTCTTTTCGAACTATGGCACCTACCCGCGCTGGTCGCCGTACCAGGGCGAAATCGTGCAACAAAACATCACCTTCAAGCAGAACAACGTCTGGCGGAACAACACCTACATCGGGGATTGGCATTTCTTGGTTGAGGACGCCGCACACGTTGTCACCTGGGACACCTGGCGAGCAGCGCCCTATCGTCAGGACGCTGGCAGCACGATGAGCTGAGTGAGTTAATCGTTAGATCTGGAGGTATCACAATGAAAGTGCTAGTGGCCGGCGACCGTGGCTACATAGGCGCGGTGCTCGTTCCCCTCGTGCAAGCTGCCGGTCATGAGGTCGTCGGCCTGGATGTTGGATGGTACGACGGATGTGACTTCGGTGCCCAACCAATGGGGTATGAGCAGCGCACGGCGGATATTCGTGATGCGACTCCTCAGGACCTTGAAGGCTTTGACGCTGTCATGCACTTGGCCGCGATCTCCAATGACCCAATCGGACATCTGAATCCCGAGGCAACTTATGGCGTCAACGCTCACGGCGCGGTCCACATGGCGAAGATGGCCAAAGCGGCTGGCGTACCTCGCTTCCTCTTCTCCTCGTCTTGCTCGCTCTATGGCGCGGCCGGTAATAGGCCTGTTGACGAATCAGGCCGATTCAACCCGGTGACCCCCTACGGCGAGAGCAAGGCAATGGCTGAGGAGGGTCTCGCCAAGCTCGCGGATGATGACTTCAGCCCCACCTACCTGCGAAACGCCACGGCGTACGGATCCTCGCCACGGCTACGGGCGGACGTTGTTGTTAACAACCTGACTGGAACTGCTTTCACCCGAGGCAGCGTGCGGCTTCAGTCCGACGGTAGCCCGTGGCGACCGCTTGTGCATGTCGAGGACATCTCTCGTGCTTTTATCGCTCTGCTCGAGGCCCCCCGTGACGTGATCCACAACGAAGCCTTCAATGTGGGCAGGGCCGAGGATGTCGTGCAGATCCGGACGATCGCGCAGCAAGTCAGCGAGATCACCGGTACTCCGGTCAGTTTCGCTCCAGGCGCTGGGCCGGACACCCGTAACTACCAGGTCGACTTCACCAAGATTCGAAGCCAAGTACCCGCCTTCGAGCCGATCTGGACGATTCCCCAAGGGATCAAGGAGATCTGGAGCGACGCCGGCGAGCGCGGTTTGACCGCGGAAGACTTCGAGGGTCCACGGTATGTGCGGTTACAGCGAATTCAGCAGCTCGCCGCTGAAGGCAGACTGGACCTGACGGACCTGCGGCTCCGGTAACTGGGCCTCTCAGCCGCTTAGAAGACCTCGAGCTTTGGCAGGCTGACGACGAACCGGCCGCCCCACTCCCGTATGTAAGCAAGCTGCGAAGTGATCTCATCACGCAGGTTCCAGGGCATGATCACCACGTAGTCCGGCCTCTCCTGCGCCAGCCGTTCCACGGGATGAATCGGGATGTGACTTCCAGGTAGGAACAAGCCGTGCTTGTGAGGATTGCGGTCAACCGTGAACTCCATGAGGTCTGAGCGGATGCCGCAATGGTTGAGCAGCGTATTGCCCTTCCCTGGCGCCCCATATCCAGCGACTCGCGTACCGGTCCGTTGGCAACCGACGAGGAACTCTACGAAGTCATTGCGTGCGACCGCGACTTGGCGGGCGAACCCATCGTGGCCCTCGACGGTGTTGAGGCCGGCGACAGCCTCTTCAGCCAGCACGCGCGCAACAGAAGGAGCCACCTCGACCTCAGCACCGGTCGGCACAGACCAAATCCGCATCGAGCCGCCGTGTGTTGGCAGTTCTTCGATGTCTACCACCATCAGGTCCGCGGCTGAAAGTACACGCTGCGCTGTCAGCAGAGTGAGGTACGAGTAGTGCTCGTGATAGATCGTGTCGTACTCGTTGCCGTCGATGAGCCGAAGCAAGTGCTGAATCTCGATGCTCACCTGCCCGGAGTTCGCAACCAGAGCACGCAACCCTTTGCTGAAGTCGACGATATCGGGAACGTGAGCGAACACATTGTTGGCGACGACCAGGTCAGCCTTCCCGTGTCGAGAAGCGACATCCCGACCGGTCTGCTCACCGAGAAACATCACCTCAGTGTCGATGCCCCTGTCACGAGCGACCTCGGCAACGTTCGCGGCAGGGTCGATGCCGAGTGATCGGATGCCGCGCGCCACGGCGTGCTGAAGTAGGTAGCCGTCATTGCTCGCTACCTCAACAACGAAGGATTGCTCGTCGAGCCCCAGCCGTGTTACGGCCATATCCACGAAGCGGCGCGCATGCGCCACCCAGGAGTCCGAATAGGACGAGAAGTATGCGTAGTCGGAGAAGACATCCGCCGCCGCGATGTACGCGGGGAGCTGAACCAGAAGGCAATTCTCACAGACACGAGCGTGCAGCGGGTAAAACGTCTCAGGGGAATCGAGCTGCGACGCGCTGAGGTAGCTCTCGCAAGGCGGGGACATCCCGAGGTCGACAAACGTGTGACGGAGCTCGGCAGAGCACAACCGACAGCGTGGGTAGGACATGGACGCTCTCCTCCCCTTAACTTGGAGGATCCGGGGTCTCATGTCAACTGCAGCCGAAGTGCGCCACGAGGCGCCGTGTAGTGGAGTGGAGGTGAGGCACAATCAGCTGGGCCGATCAGTTTTGGGTCACGTCCTTGACGCCGGCACCAGTCTCGGACGACGCGTCGCGAAACTGGTGGATCCACACTCGCAGTTAGTTTCCGGCTGCCGTTGCCCACTCGGCCGTGCTGGGTCGCCGGGAAGCTCGCTAGCAGCGATATGCGAACTGTTGGCGACAACCTATATGGTGTGGAGGCGTGGTTCCTCTCACCCGGCGGCGGCTACGGCGTGAGCACGATATCGACGCATGGTCGCGCGTATCGATTGTGTTGGATTCGGCCGCCGTGGTCTGGGAGGAGCCTGCGGGTCATGTCAGTATGAGACCGACCATTTGGCGAAAGCAACGCGTACTGGAGTGCAAACCTCATGATCTTTACCGAAACCAAGCTCGCAGGAGCCTTCATCATCGACCTCGAGCGCCGAGAGGACAACCGCGGCTACTTCGCGCGGGCGTTCTGCCAGCATGAGTTCGAGGAGCATGGGCTGAAGTCTGTCATCGCCCAGGCAAACATCGGCTTCAACAAGTACAAGGGCACGCTGCGCGGGATGCACTTTCAGTTCCCGCCCGCTGCAGAGACGAAGCTTGTACGCGCCACCCGGGGCGCGATCCTGGACATCATCGTGGACCTCCGCCCGGAGAGCCCAACCTTCCTCGAACATGTCGAGGTCGAGCTCAGCGCGAACAACGGTCGCGCGCTCTACGTACCCGAGCGCTTTGCTCACGGGTACCAGGCCCTCGAGGACACGACAGAGACCAGTTACCAGCTCAGCGAGTTCTACACTCCGTCCGCCGAAGGAGGTCTGTCGCCATTCGATCCTGGCCTCGGGCTCCATTGGCCTCTCCCGGTTAGCGAGATCTCGGAGAAGGACGCCGGGTGGACTCCGCTCTCGGACATCCTCGACAAAATCAAGTCCCGGATGGCGGCCGAGATAACTGCAGGGGCCGCGTTGTGATTCTCGTTGACACCGCGCTGCGTCGGCGCGAAGAGAAGGGCCACCCGATCCAGGTCGCGCTGATCGGCGCTGGCTTCATGGCCCAGGGGCTCGCAAACCAGATCACTCACAGCGTCCCCGGAATGCGCGTAGCGGCGATCTACGCTCGCCGACTCGAGCAGGCCCAGGGCATCTGCGACTACGCCGGACTCGGAGATCCCGTTATTGCGTCCAGCCCGGCCGAAGTCGAGGACGCCATCCGCGCGAATCGCACCCTCGTAACCGATGACGCGTTCCAGCTGTGCCGCGCCGAGCAGATCGATGTTCTTGTCGACCTCACTGGATCGGTCGAGTTCGGCGCACACGTCGTACTCGAGGCGGTGCGAAATGGCAAGCACATCGTCCTGATGAACGCCGAGCTCGACGCCACGATTGGCCCGATCTTGAACGTCTACACTCAGCGAGCCGGCGTTATTATGTCGGCTTGCGACGGCGACGAGCCTGGTCTGCAGATGAATCTCGTCCGCTGGGTCCAAGGACTTGGGCTCACGCCGCGCGTCATCGGTAATGTTAAGGGCCTCCAGGATCGCTACCGAAACCCGGAGACGCAACGCGGCTTCGCGGAGAAGTGGGGCCAGAACCCGGCAATGGTGACTTCGTTCGCCGACGGCTCCAAGATCAGCTTCGAGCAGACGATCGCCGCAAACGCCACCGGCTTTAAGGTGCTTAAGCGCGGTATGTCGCGCGGCGTGAAGTTCGATGGCTCCCCGCTTGAACTCCCGTCGCTGTACGACGTCGACCAAGTGAGGGAGCTAGGTGGCATCGTCGACTACACCGTTGGGCCGTCGTCGGTGAAGGTGTTCGTCCTCGCCGAGCATTCAGACCCCAAGCAAAGGCATTACCTGAACCTGTACAAATTGGGCGACGGACCGCTTTACCCCTTCTGGATCCCCTACCACCTACCGCACATCGAAACTCCGAACGCCATCGCGCGGGTCGTGTTATTCGGCGATGAACTCGCGAAACCGCTCGACGGCCCCAGCGTGGAGGTGTGTGCAGTGGCCAAGCGAGATCTCAAGGCGGGCGAAATCCTTGACGACTACGGGATGTTCATGACCTACGGCGAGGCGGCAAACGTCGAGGAGATGTGCGAACGCCGCCTGCTGCCCGAGGGCTTGGTTGAGGGCTGCAAGTTACTTCGCGATGTAGCGAAAGATGAGGTCCTGACATACGACGATGTCGAACTTCCGGATGGCCGCATCGCCGACAGTCTGCGGGCCGAGCAGTATCGTCACTTCCGCGACGACAGCTGGCTCGAGGAACTCCTCAGTAGGGCATCGCGAGCAGTGCCGCGGGACTCAGGGCCGCGGCTGCCGGCTTCGGTATTTGTGTCATAGACGCCCAGCAGATGAGGCTGGCGAACCTCAGCCGAGCAATCAGCGGGCACCTCTGTTGGGGCGGGTAGTTCGAAGCGAGCTGATGATGAGCCGCTCACTCGCGGGAGAGGGGTGATCGCGACCACAAGCAAATTCGAGGTTGCACCCAACTCGTTGGTCTCCGCAGACTCCGCCTGGTCATGTCGATGGTGCGCGAGCCAGCATGGAGTGCGCGTGCTTGACGCCGGATCCCAGCCGCCGTCTGATCTCCATCCGCGTGCGTCGGATCCAAAGCCCGATCCGGAGTACCCGCTTGTCATGGTGATGTGTCTGGACTGCCGGCTGGTGCAGCTGGAGAGCGACCCGACCACACCTGAGGAACCCCGTGGCGTTGAGCCAAGTGCGCTCGTCAAACAAGCCGAATCGGCGGTGAATGACGCGGAGGCACATGGGTACGTCCGACAGGGGATGCGGGTCCTCGAGTACTCGAGCCCGCATGGCGGCTCCTGTGTGGAGCAGCTGCGACGACGCTCACTTATCGAGGTCTCTCAAGGTCCCGCCGACCTACTCGTCGACATCTTCGGCATGATGCATGATGCCGACCAACGAGCCGCTCTTACCAGACGCATGTCGCAGATGGCTGCGGACGCGATCTTGCTGATGCAGTTTCACACGGTGGCCGCAATCGTTCGGGCTGGCTTTTGGAACGCTTTGCGCCACGGGCATTTCGCCTATTACTCCACGCCTGTTCTGGTACGTATGGCGGAAGACCTCGGACTCAGCGCTGTCACGGCATGGGAGTACCCGCTCTATGGCGGAACGATCGTGCTTGCCCTCGCAAGAGAAGGCTCCCGCTGGGGAGACCCGAGGGGCAGCGTGGCAAGTCTCATTGAGCGTGAGGTCGCTGAGGGGGTCCTCGAGCCCACAGCAGTCGCGAAGTTGAACGAGTCGCTGGCGAGTTCGGCCGCCTCCCTCGCAACTTATCTCGCCGCCGCCAAGTCCCGATCCGAGACCGTGGCCGGGTACAGCGCCGCGTCTCGCTCGTCTGCGCTGATGCGCTGTGCCCACGTCACTGCCGAGGAGCTGGTTGCGGTAGCCGATGCGGCGAACGGTCTTCATGGACGCACCATGCCTGGCAGTCGCATCCCCATCGTGTCGCCAGCAGAACTGGTGGCAAGGAGACCGGATAAGGTGCTGCTATTTGTGCCGGATTTGCTTGCCGAGGTTCGCAAAGCCGTGCCAGAGATCGAATTCAACGGTGGTCGGTGGGTTGTACTTGATCCGGAGCCGCGGGAGGTTGACCCAGCCATCAGCGTCTCCCGGGAGGTGAGGCGGTCTCAAGCTGGCGAGCGTATTCAGCCCAGCTGATTCCGCTCTCGCGATCGCGCGCGCTCATGATCGTTGCCCGTGCCGGCCAGCGCCGTATCGGCCGTGTAGTCCGCGGCGCACGCCCGATAGGACCGCGATTGGTTCTCCTGTTTGAAACTCGGGTCTATGCCAGCGTCAGCGAGAACCTGAACGTCAGGGTGCGCGAGAAGTAGCGACGCTCATCGCGAACGGGCATGGGTCGAAAGATAACTAGGTCCCTTATCGGAGTGCTGATGATCTCTATGTCGAGCAGCCCAGCAAACTCACTGAATCGTACGAGAATCGACGAAATCATCCAAAATGCTGAGCAAACACTTGCTGTTCGCGGATTATCGGTCATAATGATTTCGGGCATGCCTGTCGGTCGGAAGCGGGGGCATGACGCTGGTTGTGATGTCCAGGGGGGCAATGACTTTCGAGAGGTTTGTGCTTGCTCAAGTGCGTCTCCATGAGTCGACACCGGGCGAGGCTCACACATATGCGCCCGAGCATGTCACTCGTATCCCGTTTGGCGCGCGCGGGGCGAGGTTGGAGGATAGGGACGGCAACTGGCTTGGCGCTCTGCGTCCGGTCGAGCTCGCTCGGAGCCTCGATCCTCTAATGGCTGCCGTCCAAAAAGACCGGGTAGCCGGGGAGAGTATTCCTGAGCGATCGCAGAGTGCAGCGCTGAGCGTTTTGATCGTCGGAAGAGCAGTTGCCTCACGAGAATTTTCCAGGCCTGGGCGTATCAGGCCCGGCGTTATGACCATGACGGAAGGCGAATCATGAAGGTCGTTTTGTTCTGCGGAGGCCTCGGCATGCGGATGCGCTCTGGGAGCGACTCACCAGTGCCTAAACCAATGATGCCAATCGGCACTAGGCCGGTGTTATGGCACATTATGCGCTATTATGCGCATTTCGGGCATAACGAATTCATTCTTTGTCTAGGGTTCGGAGCGCATTCCGTCAAAGACTATTTTCTGGACTACCACGAAACTCATTCGAATGATTTCGTGCTGTCCAACGCCGGTCGAACTGTCGAGTTGTTGTCCAGCGACATCAGCGACTGGCGTATCACGTTCGCCGATACGGGGTTTGAGACGCCGATCGGCGAGCGGCTGCGCCGTGTTCGTGACTACCTCGGTGAGGATGAGGTGTTCCTGGCGAACTACGGTGACGTGCTGACAAACGCCCCAATGAACCAACTAATCGATGAGTTCTTGCAGACCGATGCTGTTGGTTCGTTGCTGGCGGTGGCACCGCAGGATTCTTTCCATGTGGTCCAGATCGACGGCGACAGCCGTGTCATGGGCATCGAGCCGGTAGGTGGTATGGACATGAGGATCAATGGTGGGTATTTCATTCTCCGTAAGGAGATCTTCGACTACTTGAATCCGGGTGACGATCTCGTAACGCACGCTTTCATGCGTGCTGCGCATGCTGGAAAGTTCCGAGCCGTACGCTTTGATGGCTTCTGGGCTCCGATGGACACCCTCAAGGAGCGCGCGGCGCTTGAGGAGATGCACCGGAATGGTAATCCGCCATGGGCATTGTGGGAGTCGTCATCGGGCAGCGAATCCGCGACGCGCCCGCCTGTGCGGACCTTGCCAGTACCAACAGATTCATACGATGTCGCTTGATCAGTGGCATTCGATATGGTCCATCCTGCCCCGCAGGTTATGAGATTTCGACGTTGCAATGCAGCACCTGAGCCTACCCCGAGGCGAACTAAAACTCGTATGCCTTGCAGCCCACCCTGACGACATCGAGATCGCTGCTGGCGCCACGCTGCTTGCATTCGCCGAACGAGGTTGCGTTGAAGGCCACTGGCTTACTCTGACTGGCTCACCCGAGCGGCGGGCTGAAGCTGAAGCAGCAGCTCAGGCATTCTTGCCAGATTCTCACACGACCTTTCATGGCTTCCCGGACGGCCGGCTACCAGCGTACTGGAACGAAATCAAGGATATCCTTCATGGATTCGCGGCTGCCCTACCCGAGGCGGATGTAGTTCTCGCACCCAGAATTGATGACGCCCATCAAGACCATCGCTTGGTGGGCACGATGGCGCCCACTGTTTGGCGAGACGCTCTCGTACTCCATTATGAGGTTCCGAAGTGGGATGGAGACCTCGGCCGATCCAACTGCTACGTGCCTATCTCGGCCGAGTTGGGTCGGCGCAAGGTCTCGCTACTGAATGAGCATTATCAATCGCAACGAGGTCGCGACTGGTGGGACGATGAGACATTTCTGGGGCTCATGCGAATACGTGGCATGGAGTGCCGGAGCCGTTACGCTGAAGCTTTTCAAGCTTCGAAGGCAGTGCTCTCGCTTGGGATTGATGAGTGATCGTCGGCATCCCGAGTTGATCCAAACCGAGGGAGCCTGGCTTATTGAGCTCCGTTACCGGCGGCGAGCCCGAGTCCTTCTCCTCTGACGTATCCGGCCGTTCGAGACCTGACCATTGCCATACGGTCGTTGATCTCGATCTGCTCCGTTCTTGTCCGCTGCAGGTTGGGTTGTCGTCGCATGATTCGCGCTGTTCTCAGATACTGTCGGCGACGACTGATCGCTGGCCACCCGCCCGTCCTCAGAACCATCGCTGGGCGGGTACATGTCGGCGCCAATATCGTCGAAGTCCCAGCTTGTGTTGTCGTACTCGGAGCCGGGTGTGGACCCGACGAACTCTGGCGGATAGGCCTCGATGTAGAGTTGCCAGCCTTCCAGAGACTCCTCGGAGTCGTCGCCGGAGAGCGGCCGGTGCAAGCTTTGGTCCGAGTCGCCGACATCAGAACCGGGCGCTGATCGCACGGGCACCAGCGGATCGTTTGCTAAGTCAGATTCGCGTCCGTCGACTGTGTTTGTGTTCTCGAGAGGGTTACGGGCTCGGTCGAGTTCCGTCACAAGGTCGATCTCTCGTGCCTCCTCAGCAGACTGCGCTTCATCAGCAACGGTCGGCTCAGGCGTCGTCTGATCTTGGGCGGCGGTCTGCTCCTGAACAGCCGTATCCTCTTCGGTCGTGGCCTCGATGTCGGAATCGGCGGTCTGCTCCTGAGCAGCCGTATCCTCTTCGGTCGTGGCCTCGATGTCGGAATCG
>Ga0081455_10003168_pt1 | contig 19099 bp, 15 predicted proteins | sample TabmetS3T2R1_FD_70207 | JGI IMG/M metagenome (GOLD analysis project Ga0081455, IMG submission 70207) | Tabebuia heterophylla rhizosphere microbial communities from the University of Puerto Rico - S3T2R1 | ecosystem: Host-associated > Plants > Roots > Rhizosphere ... | reverse complement strand
TCCCCGCCTTCCCGCTCGACCGTGCCCTCCATGATCGCCGTGACCCATATGTACTGGCGCCCCTTGAAGACCCCCATGGGGCCCGACGATTTTACGACGACACGGGTGACGTCAGCACAGGCCATACTGATCGGAGCGAGTACAACCCAGAGCGTCAGCGCGAGCAACGTCAGGGGATTCTCGATGGCCTTATACAAGTGATGCATCGTGTGGCCCTCCGTCTTATGGGTGGTCAGCGATCATCGATGGGACAGGCGAGTACCATCCTAGTACAGGCACATGATGGCGTCAAAAACGAAATGGCCATATAGGAGAGAATCTGCGATATCACCTAATAAGCTCTCTATCGTGGTGCGCTAGAGAGCTTTGTCAGCGTCTCAATAGACGTTTACTCTCAGCGCCAATTGTCCACTTTGTCCAGTACGGAAAAAGTTCCCCATTTGAGAGACCGTAAGAACGACTCGAAGAGCCATTTTTTATACGCGATTGCCAGTGCCAGCAGTAGAAACGGAAACGCTATCGGCCCTTGTTAGGCGTGGACGAGGTGGTTCTTACGGCCGCGGCTCACCACGGATCCCGATGTGTAGCCGCATGACGCTCGGCCGGCGGGGGGTCGGGGTCGGGGGCGGGGCGAACGAGAACGCCGCATTCGCGATGTACAGGTTCTTTCTGTCATTCTCCCCGCCAAAGGCCCCCGATGACGGCCCATCCAGCCCGTCCTCCAAGGTCAGCAGGGTCTCAGTCGCGCCGTCTGGGGTGACACGCACAACCGTGTTGAAAAAGTTGGTCATGGCGTACAGGTTCCCCTGCACATCGAAGGCGAAGTCGTCAAGCCCGATCATCGCGTGCACACGGCCGGGGCCGGCCGACCCATCCGCGTTGATAGGGAAGGCCACCACGTGTCCGCGGCTCGAGACGGAGACGTAGAGCTCATCACGGAAGATCTGCAAGCCATTCGGCCCCGGAAACCCTGGCGGTGGTGAGGGCGGGTGCCGCAGCAGAGAATCGACAGTCCAGAGCCTCACCGGGCTCTGGCCGTTAGCTTGGACCCGCCGAGCTTGGACCCGCCACACCAGGGCGAGGGCGCTGTCGGCGACATAGAGAGAGCCGTTGTGGTAGGCGATGCCATTGGGACTCGCGTTCCCGGGCAAATTGGCGACTAGCGACTGCTGGCCGTCTGGCGTCACCTTCCAGATACCGAAGTCTGCCGCTCTGCACGACCTCACGTTGACGTAGACGTTGTGCTGGTGGTCCAGGGCGATGCCGGCGATGCTGGCGCTACCCGCGCTGTTCTCGCAGGGCTGGACCTCCTGATGCAGCGGCAGGAACGCCAGGGTCGACTGGGCACCATCCGGAGCGATCTTCCGGATCTCACCGCGCGGGGCAAGGCTGACATAGATGTGGCCATGGCGGTCTACCTGGATGCTCTCCGGGTGCTCAGAGGCTGCAAAGTCGAAGAAGGCGATGGTCTCGACATCAGCGGCAGAGGCACTCGCCACGACGAGGGTGCAGGCAACGGCCAGTGGGACGAGAAATAGCTTGCGCATAATACCTCCATAGTTTCTCAACACGTTCGATCATGCCAATATTACGAGACCCTGTCTCGATGAAGGGATTGTTCCAACCCCGGCGATGACACATGGGAGGCCCTTAGGCAAAAGTCATGCCATGGCTGACACCTCGCCTAGCGTCTTGTCCCTGCGCGACATTGCCCTTGTCTCCCAGCGTTGGGGGCTCTACAATGGCGCAGCCATAATTGGTGCTTACAGCCATCTAGAGCCAGAAATGGCTCTGCAACGTCCATTCTCTCACCCGTGGAAAGAGAGGCTGTTATGGCACGGTCAGACCCTGTCCCGCACGCCCATCCCACGGACCGTATTGTGGGGCATGCTCCCACCATCCAGGCCTTGCGCGCCCAGATCCGCCACCTCGCCACCTTTGACATCGTAGGGAGTGCGTTTGTCCCAACCCTGCTGCTCCAGGGAGCAACAGGTACGGGCAAGGGGTTGGTGGCGCGCGTCGTCCATGACAGCGGCCCACGCGCTCACGGTCCGTTCGTCAATATCAACTGCGCCGCCATCCCGGAGACACTCCTGGAAGCGGAGTTGTTCGGCTTCGAGGCCGGCACCTTCACCGACGCCAAACGCGCCAAGCCTGGTCTCATGGAGAGCGCATCGCACGGCACGCTGTTTTTGGACGAGATCGACGCGCTGCCACTCTCGCTCCAGAGCAAACTCCTCAACGCCATTGAGGAGAAGTGTGTACGCCGCCTGGGTGCCGTGGAGGGTCGCCAGTTAGACGTCAAGCTCATCGCCGCCACCTCGATGGATTTGAGTGTGCACGTCGCGGAGGGGCGCTTCCGCCCGGACCTCTATCACCGCCTAGCGGTGGTGGTCCTCGATATCCCTCCCTTGCACAAGCGCAGCGAGGATGTCCTGGTGCTGGCGCAGCACTTTGTGCGCCAGTATGCGGAGGCGCATGGGCTCCTGCCGAAACAGTTGAGCCGGGACGCCGAGTGGTGGCTGCAAGAATATGGCTGGCCTGGCAATGTCCGCGAGCTGAGCCATCTGATGGAGCGGGTGACGCTGTTCAGTACCGAAGCGGTCGTCACGGCATCCACCCTGGAGCAGCTGTGCCTACCGCGACCGCTGCGTGCGGTTCAAGCAGGGGCGCTGTCGGTCCGTAGTAAAGCCGACCCCCTGGACGAGCCGGCACGGATTCGTCAGGCCCTTGACCAGACGGGGGGCAATGTGGTGAGGGCGGCGCGCCTCCTGAAGCTGAACCGTGGGGCGCTACGCTATCGCATGCGTCAGTATGGTATTCGACGTCCGAGCTGGGAGGCGTTGACAGTACCCCACGACAGTCGAGAACAGGCAGCCCTCGGGCCGTCTGCGGTAGAATGTGACCACTCCACCAGTACGGCTGATCCGGCCCTGGCGCCTGCCTGGGAGCAGAAGCCTGTCGTGGTGCTGGCGATCGATGTGACGTGGCCAGAGGCCCTGGCGCAGCACGCCCCGCGTGTGGAACCCTGGACGCTAGCGACGCGCTGGCACCAGAGCATCGCAGAGAAGGTCCACGGGCTCGGTGGCCTTATCATCCAACCTTCGCCTGCGCCGCTCACGGCGGTCTTTGGCCTGCCACAGACGCTTGAGCAAATGCCGCAGCGTGCGGTGCAAGCGGCCCTGGCTATCCGTCACCAGCTGGCTAAGGACCAGGCTACGGACGGCCGACAGCCAGGCCCAGCGGTGCGGATGGCGGTCCATCTCGGCCAGATGCTGGTGGATGTCCAGGCGAGTGACCCGACCGCGCGACTCCTGCCGCTGGGGGAGACGCTGTCGCTACCGGTGCGGCTGCTCGGGCAGGCCACGCCGGGGGACATTCTGCTATCGCCCCAGGTCGGGCGACTGGTCGAGGGGTGGTTCACACTATACAGGCGAGAGGGATCAGCGGGTGCAGACATACCTGATGCCATCGGCGCATACGCTGTCGGAGAAGTGGGACCAAGACGCTCCTCGCTGGAAGTGTACGGAAAGCGCCCCCTGAGTCGTTTCGTAGGCCGGGAGCGGGAGCTAGCAGCTCTAGGCGACATCCTCGCGCAGGCGGCCCAGGGTCGTGGGCAGGTCGTCGGCCTCGTCGGGGAGCCCGGCGTTGGCAAATCCCGCCTGTACTATGAGCTGACCCAGACGCAGCGCCCCCACGGCTGGCTCATCCTCGAAAGCAGCCCTGTTGCCTACGGCAAGGCGACCCCGTACCTCCCGGTCATCGACTTGCTTAAGAGCTACTTCCAGCTGGATGCGCGCGATGAGCAGCAGACGATCCACGACAAGGTCCTGGGCAAACTCGGCACACTGGAGGAGAGTCTCGGACCGATCCTCCCGGCTATACTGACGCTCCTGGACGTCCCGGTAGATGATCCGCCCTGGCAGGCGCTCGAGCCCCCGCAACGGCGCCAGCACACCCTGGAGGCCTGCATGCGCCTGCTGCTGCGGGCGAGCCAGGTCCAGCCGCTGCTCGTGGTCGTGGAGAACCTGCACTGGATCGACACTGCGACTCAGGCATTCCTGGACCGCCTGGTCGATAGCCTGCCAATGGCCCACATTTTGCTCCTCGTCAACTACCGTCCTGAATATCACCATGGCTGGGGCAACAAGACATACTACACTCAGATCCGGCTCGACCCGCTCCCCCCCGCGCGTGCCGAGGAACTGCTGCACGAGCTGCTCGGCGAGCACCCGACCCTGGAGCCGCTCATCCATGGCCTCATCGCGCGCACGGAAGGCAACCCCTTCTTCCTAGAAGAGAGCGTGCGTATCCTGGTGGAGACCGGGGTATTAGTCGGTGAGCGCGGGGCCTATCATCTGGCGCAGGCCCTGCCACCCATGCAGATGTCGACGACCGTGCAAGCGGTGCTGGCGGCGCGCATCGACCGCCTGCCACCCACTGAGAAGCGCTTGCTGCACACGGCCGCAGTCATTGGCACAGAGGTGCCCCTCCTGCTGTTGCACGCGATCGCCGAGATGCCCGAGGCGGCTGTACACGACGGCCTCAGGCACCTCCAGGCGGCTGAGTTCCTCTATGAGACCCATCTTGTCCCGGAGCACGCCTACACCTTCAAGCACGCCCTGACCCACGAGGTGGCGTATGGCAGTCTCCCCCAGGAGCGGCGGCGGGTGCTGCATGCGCGGATCGTCGAGGTCGTGGAGGCTCACTATCCCGACCGCCTGGCGGAACAGGTCGAACGACTGGCGCACCACGCCCTGCGGGGCGAGGTGTGGGAGAAAGCGCATACCTACTATCGACAGGCGGGAGACAAAGCCATGACACGCTCAGCCTTCCGAGAGGCAGTGGCGTGTTTCGAGCAGGCGCTGACCGCCTTGCGGCATCTTCCCGAGCAGCGCCACACGCAGGAACAGGCCATCGATCTCCGCTATGACCTGGGGAATGCACTCCAGGCACTCGGAGAATTCGAACGGCGCCTCGCCCATCTCCGCGAAGCCGAAATGCTTACTGAGCTACTGGACGACCAACAGCGGCTTGGGGAGCTCTGCACCAACATGACGCACGCTTTCTGGACCATGGGCGACTATGACAACGCACTGATGTATAGCCAGCGCGCCCTGACCCTGACTGCGACTATCGGCGATGTGGTCCAGCAGGCACGCGTGAATGGCTACCTGGGGACGATCTACTTCTCCCTGGGGGACTATCGTCGCGCCATCGACGTGTTCAGGCAGGCTATCCCGTCCTATGAAGGCAAGTCGCGCCATGAACGCTTCCGCAGCATGATGATTACCTCCGCCCGCGATCGTCTCTGGTTGCTGCAGTGCTGTGCAGAATTGGGGGCGTTTGCCGAGGGCATCGCCTATGGCGAGGAGGCCGCCCGGATTGCTGAAACGGCTGGTCACCTCACCAGCGCGGTCATGACGCAAGATAGATTTGGCCTGCTTGCCTTCCGTCAAGGAGATCTCCAGCACGCGATCTGCATGCTCGAACACGCCCTCGCCCAGTGCCGCGCCGCGGATATCCCGCTCTATTTGCCTGCGATTATGGCCACTTTGGGGTTGGCCTACGCGCGGTCCGGACAGATCACCGCGGCGCTGCACCTGCTCGACCAGGTCGAAGTACGACAAACCAGCGGCGGCGGCGGGGACCGTATCATGCTCCACCTGGGCGAGGCTTACCTCCTAGTCGGTCGTGTGGAGGAAGCACACCGCCTGGCAGAGTGTCTCCTGACGCTCGCTCGTGACCGCAAGGAACGCGGCAATCAGGCATGGGCCCTCTGGCTGCTTGGAGAGATCGCTGCGCAGCGTCAACCCCTAGACGCCGAACAGGTTGAAGCCCGCTACCGCCAGGCCCTCACCCTGGCCGCGGCACTCGGCATGCGCCCGCTGGTGGCCCACTGTCACCGCGGTCTCGGCACCTTGCATACTAAGGCTGGCCGCTTGGAGCAGGCCCGCACAGAACTCTCCGCGGCCATCGAACTATACCGTGCCATGGAGATGACGTTCTGGCTCACGCAGACGGAGGCCACGCTGACGCAAGTGCTGCATGCCACCAGCCACCCTGGAGGTCAGTCACTGACGGTGCGCTGATCCCGCGCCCAAGCGCGCACAGCCCGGAGCCAGACCATACTCGGTCTAATGGCGTCCATGTGCGATTTTTCTCCTTCATATAAGGAGAAAAAACCTTGATTTTCTCCCTTTAAAAAGGAGAAAATTGGGAATCATGGATGACGATACCCCCCAGCCACTACGTACACTGCTGGCCGAAAAGCTCGCTGATTCACTGGCCATGCCATTTCCAGCCGCTACGCCGCGGCGCGTCCACGGGACCGTGAGCTTCCCCGGCAAGGCCACGGCCGTAATTGGCATGCGCCGAGCGGGCAAGACCACCTTTCTACATCAATTGCGGCGCGAACGGCACGAACGTGGGATAGAGCGTGTGCGCCTGCCGTACATCAACTTCGAAGATGAGCGGCTCGCAGAGCTGCGAGCGCAGGATCTACACCTGCTCATTGAGGAGTACTACCGCCGCTTTCCTGCGTTGCGCGGGCGGGAGACGGTGACCTGGTGCTTCGATGAGCTGCAGATGGTGGCCGGCTGGGAACGTTTTATCCGGCGCTTGCTCGATACCGAAAAGGTCGAGGTGTTTCTGAGCGGCTCGTCGGCAGCACTGTTGAGCCGCGAGATCGCCACTGCCATGCGCGGACGGGCGTGGGAAGTCGTCATCCACCCCTTTAGCTTCGAGGAGTCGCTGCGCCACCAGGGGCACGCCGTGCCGCAGCGGCCCGATTTTCTTCCGGCGTCGGAGCGTTCGGCCCTGGAGAGAGCCTGCCTCGACTACCTTGTCGCTGGCGGATTTCCGGAAGCGCAAGGGCTGGATACCCCAACACGCCTGCAGTTGCTGCGGGACTATGTGGACGTAGCGCTGCTGCGGGATGTCGTGGAGCGCCACAGTGTGACCAATGTTGTGGGCTTGCGCTGGCTAGTGCGCCATCTGCTCGGCCATCCGGCAACGATGTTCAGTGTCGAAAAGTTTTATGCAGCCCTGAAATCACAGGGCATTGCGATCTCCAAAGACACGGTGCATCAACTCCTAGGCTTCCTGGAAGACTGCTTCCTTATCCGCACGGTGCGAGTGGAGACGGCTTCCGAACGGCGCCGCATGGTCAATCCCCGTAAGGCGTACCCAGTGGATCCAGGGCTGATCCCGGTGTTCGACCGCAGCGGACGAACCAATCTCGGGCACGCACTCGAAACGGCAGTACAGGTGGAGCTGGAGCGGCGCGGTATGAGCGTCAGCTACGTACGCACCCGCCAGGGCTACGAAGTGGACTTCCTGGCTGGCAGCCCAACTGGCGAGGCGGCACTGCTCCAGGTGTGCGCGGAGCTGGACGATCCCGCTACCTGCGAGCGTGAAGTACGGGCGCTGCTGGCGGCGGCTGTCGAGCACCCGCACGCGAGCCTGCACCTGATCACGTTGACGCCGGAGACTGCGCACGGCATGCCAGGGCAGGTGACGGTTCACTCGGCGATGCAGTGGTTTTTGGCCGCAGAATCCTCGGAAAGTGGGACATGAGCATCTCCCCCTCCCGCCGCTGTCTGCGCCGTCTACAGTGACCCGGAGTCGGCATACGTCCCCTCCAGGCCCATTGCCACGCAGGCCTCGGCACGCTGTATACTACGACCAGCCAGCGGGAGCAGGCCCGCGCTGCTCTCACTGGTGCCATCGCACTGTATCGTGCCATGGGGATGCCTTCTGGCTGCCGCAGACTGAGGCCACACTGGCACAAACGCTGCATGGCCACTAGGGAGCCTGGGGGATTAGTCACCGACGGGTCGCTGCTCCCGCACCCAGGCGCGCACAGCGCGGAGCCAGACCGTACTTGGCACCTGTTTCCTCTCTTCCAGGAAACGAGTGGCGCGCTCAGTAGTCAATAATGGTAGGACTACGCTATGCATGATTTCTACGTAGCGCTCATCAGCGAGGCGGTACATCGTGACGTGGGTCCATCATAGCGCCAGACTTCCGATACACCGACGGCTGCATAGAGCGGAAATTTGTCCAGTGATGGGCTCGTGATGTCAATCTCAATCACGAGATCAGGTGGAGGGTCCACGGTCAAATCGATCTCTTCACTTTCCCTAATGGTGTCGGCGTGTTGGATGTAGAAGCATGAGTCCGGTTCAAAGCCCTTGAGGAGATCGGCGCGCTTCAAAGTCGTTGAGCCGAGACTCTCGATATTTAACGCCATTTCCTCAGCAAGCACTTCCACAAGCGACGCGAGTATACGATTCGGTTTTTCATGGCGAGCAGAGGGCACCAGGATCTCCAATATCCCACTGTCATACGTAAAGCGTGCACCGCTTTCCTCCTCATATTCGGCGGGCAAGCGTTCGTGTGTTTCCCAACTCATGCCTTTGAGGATGACCTTCTGTTCCGGTAGGTGCAGCACGGCCGCCATGGGTCCTCTCTCCTGAATCTCATAACGCCCCAGCCTGCCGCAGGCGCTCCACCTCGGCTGCCGACATCTGTAGCCACTCCGTCAGCACCTGGCCTGTGTGCTCACCGAGCAACGGCGGTGGAAGTGTGACAGCCCCTGGGGTGTCGGACAGCTTGACTGGGACGCCCGTGACCCGCATCGCGCCAGCCTTGGGGTGCTCGACCGTGACAACCATGTCGCGGGCGATGATTTGTGGGTCTTCGCAGATTTCGCCTACCGACTGGATTTTGCCACAGGGAATCCCCACAGCCCGCAGGAGCTCGATCCACTCCTGCATGGTTTTTTCTAGCAGGACAGGCTCCATAAGACTACTCAAGGCCCGGCGGTTCTGTACGCGCTCGGCATTGGTGCGGAAGCGCTCGTCGTTGGCCCAGCTCTCGCGGCCAGCAGCCTTACAGAAGGCACGCCACATGCTATCGTTGCCACAGGCGAGATTGATATAGCCGTCTTGACAGCGGTACGTTTCATAGGGGGTAATGGTCGGGTGCTGATTGCCCATGCGGGTCGGACTCTGGCCAGTAGCGAAATAGATGCCGGCCTGGTAGGTCAACATGGCAACTTGGCAGTCGAGCATGCTGAGGTCGATCTTCTGGCCGCGGCCGGATTGGTGACGCGCGATAAGGGCTAATAAAATGCCCTGGAAGGCCATCATACCGGCGACGATATCCGCCTGGGAGCTGCCCACCTTGTAGGGGGGGCCGTTCGGGTCACCCGTCAGGCTCGCCACGCCGCCTTCGCCCTGGATGATCAGATCATAGCCGGGCAGGTCGGATTTCGGTCCCGTATGGCCAAAGCCTGAAATCGAGCAGAAAATCAGCTGCGGATTGAGCTGCTGCACCGTGTCATAGCCAAAGCCAAAGGACTCCATAGTACCGGGCCGAAAATTTTCGACGAGCACATCGGTCGTCTCAATGAGTCGTTGCAGGATTTTGAGGGCCTCAGGGTGCTTGAGGTTCAGCGTGAGGCTGCGCTTGCTCCGGTTAATGCTCATGAAGTAAGCGCTCTCACCATTGACAAAAGGCGGCCCATAGCCGCGTGTATCGTCCCCAGCCTCAGGACGCTCGATCTTCACGACATCCGCTCCCATGTCCCCTAGCATCATGGTGCAATAGGGGCCGGCCAGGACTCGCGTCATATCTAACACTTTGACACCGTCTAACGGCTTGGGCATGCCTGCGTCTCCTTACTTGAGCAGCTCTTCGCACTTTTTCTGAAAGGCCGGAATGACTTTTTTGTAGTCCCCGACCACGCCGATATTGGCGCGTTGATAAATCGGTGCGTCGGGGTCACGATTCACCGCCACGATGGTCTTCGAATAGCCGCATCCTGCCATGTGCTGCGCAGCGCCGGAAATGGCACAGGCGACGTAGAGCTTCGGACTGACGATTTTGCCCGTTAGCCCCACCTGCATCGGACTCGGCACCCAGCCCTCATCGACGGCGGCGCGCGAGGCTCCGACGGCCGCTCCGAGCACTTTCGCACACGGCGTCAACACCGCGTGAAAATCGTCCGGACCTTTCAGACCACGTCCGCCAGAAATGACAATCTCGGCATCCTCGAGGCGCACCCCAGCGGCCTCGGCCTTGACACGTTCGACCAGCGTGACTGCAGCTGGGGCAGCGTCCAGATGCACCGCCACCGGCACAATATTCCCCTGGCGAGACGTGTCACGCGCTGCTGGCGCCATGGTTTTGCCACGCACGGTCGCCATTTGCGGCCTGGTGTGTTCAATCACCACCGTGGCCATGGCGTTACCGCCTGACACGGGCCGCGTGGCTTCCAGCAGCTTTGTTTGTGGATTGATGGTGAGTTCGACACAATCAGACGCTAAACCCGTGCGCAGGCGAAAGGCCAGACGTGGTCCCAACTCCCTGCCGGTATCGCCCATGCCGATCAGCAAAATGTTGGGCGTCGTCTGCTCGGCAATCTGTGCCATCACCGCACTGTACGGGAGCGTCTCGTAATGCCCTAAGGCTGGTGCATCAGCCACATACACGCTGTCTGCCCCATGATACACTGCTTCCTGCGCGGCCTCTTGCACCCCACTGCCGAGCACCGCAGCCATGAGGGGCTCACCCAGGGCATCCGCCAGCCGCCGGCCGGCACCGAGCATCTCCCTGGCAATCGCCGTCAATCCTCCCTCTGCCACTTCTGCAAAAACCAACACTCCCTGAGCCATCGCTGACCATTCCTTCTGTTTGCAGTGCTAGATGATTTTTAATTCCCGTAGACGTAAAGCCAGTTTTTCCCCCATCTCCTCGGGGGTCTCACCTTCAATAAACTCACATTTGCCTTCGAAGCGCGGAATGTAAAGTTTGGTGACTTTGGTGCGTGCTCCAGCATTGCCCACGTGCGCTGGATCAACGCCAAGCTCTGCCGTATTCCACACGGGGATCTTCTTTTTGCCAGCGGCCATGATGCCTTTCAGTGTGGGATAACGCGGCTTGTTAGCTTCATTACTAATGGTCACCAGGCAGGGCGGACGCACGTCGAGCACCTCATAGCCATCCTCCAGGAGGCGTTGCACACGGATCACGTCCCCCTGCACCTCCACCTTCTGCGCCGCGGTCACGCTTGGCAGACCGAGGAACTCAGCAATCCCCGACGGCACCTGCGCCTGGTCCCAATCCGACGCTTGACGCCCACACAGGATCAGCTGGTACGTACCAATTTTTTTAATTGCCTCAGCCAGCACGTAGGCCGTCGAGGTGGCATCGGCATTGGCGAAAGCTGCATCGTGCAACAAAATGCCCTCATCCACCCCCATCGCTAGCGCTTGCTTCAAGGCGCGCGTGGCACCCTCCTCCCCCATGGAGACCGCCACGACCTTGCCGCCGCCGGCCTCGCGCATCTGCAGCGCCGCTTCGATGGCATTTTCGTCAAACCCGTTAATGACCGGATCGACGTTGGCCGGGTTGAGAATCTTCATGGCCGTATCATCGATCCGAAAACTCTCCTTGGGAGCCTCTGGATCTGGTACCTGTTTGAGGGTGACAATGATATCCACACATCTCTCCTTCGTTCTGCACTGTCATACGGTGTTGCGTGACGAGACCGTAGGTAAAAGCCTGGCGTATGTCAAGAAAAAACCTGGTAGCCTCTTACCCTCGTCCTCAATCCCAGTCCGTCGGCTCGGCCATGTAGTCACAGGTATCGCACAGCGGCATGGCGCGATTTTTTTGCTGCAGATTATGGCGATACCGCTGATACTTGTCGTTCATCCAGATCTCTGCCAGCGTGGCCTGGGCTGTGTCGCCCATAACAACTTCGAAGCGCCAGTCATTACAGCAGAGGACCGCTTCGCCACGGTAATTCACATACATCTGCTGCGATGGACGCGGACAGCCTAAAGGCAGCGGCGTGGCCATCTGCCGCGCACCTGGAATATTGCCGGAGCGATTCTGCAGATCGGGGGTGGCAATCTTGGCCAGGAAGCGTGGTTCCCAGAAGGACATGTCACGACAATTAAGGAGTTTGGTACTACGCGGGATGTTGTCTCCCTGGAAGAAGGGATTACTATAGCCGGTACGCAAGGTAATGTCCCCGCGCCGTGCCGTAAAACGTGTCGCCAGAGCCATATGCTTGGCATGCTGGACAGGGCTGTCGTAGGCATTGACATCGAGGCTGTTCAATCCGGCGTCAAAGAGGCGGTCAAGCAGTGTCTCGGACAACGCATCGCCATTGGTATTAATGGCAATCCAGCTCTCAGGACAATGCTCACGGGTATACGCAATAAACTCGGCGAGACGTTTGTCGAGGAGCGATTCGTTCATTAAATATGGCGAAATACGTCCGGTATAGTTGAGGGCCTGCAACTGATTAATGATTCTATGGTATACCTCAACCGGCATGAAGACTTTCTCGACCGGGAACTTGCCGGATGGACAGAAGACGCAGCTACGATTGCACCAGGAGACAGTCTGGATCTGGATACGCGTGAAGAGGGGGACGGACTCCGGGGCGTTTGTCTGATCTACTGATGGGACGGACTGAGTGAGGGTCGGCATGGAATGGTGTCTCCTTTTACAAACTCAGATATCACGTTATTTTATGTATCCTACCACATGCCACGGGTTGTCCCAAGTGAGCAGCTCAGTGCCAGGAGGACGGTTATGCGTCTCTGCGTAATCGGCGACTCTCCTGATGTACGTCACTGCGCCGTCGCCCTGGTCGAGCAAGGGCATCAGGTATACTGGCTCGCATCGACCGAGGCACTGCGGACGTTACACAGTGGGGCCGTGCAGCTCACTGTGGCAACAGACATCCTCCCCTCAACTTGTCAATACGTAGTCCCAGTGCAGACGTATCACTATGAGGGGATACGTCTGGTGTGTGTCAACCAGGAGTTCTGGCAACATCCCGACCTGCATACACGTCTCTTCACCTACTTATGCCTCTTACAACGCACGCTGCCATGCGCAGTCTTTCATACCTGGGGTCCCTGGCCCATCGCCTATATGACTATCTATACCGCGCGCTTTCTGGCTGTCCCAGCAGTGCTATCGTATAGCTCACGGCTCGTGTCTGCCAAGCTGGAGCAGCCTTTTCTCTGGGGCTGGGTGGCACGGCAGGTTGCTGCGGCTATTGTGTCGAGTCCGACGGAACAGGAGCGTCTGCTGACATGTGCTCCCCTGACCTCGAGGCAAGTGCACGTGATCGACCCAACGCAGCCACATCTTGGGCAAACGCTGACAGTGCTGTATGCGCGCCTGAGTGCAGCAACGACCTAGACAGGAAGAGGTCCGATGCACATTTGCCTGCTCACCCCGAGTTTCCCACCCATGGTGGATGGCGGGGTAGCCATTTCGACTGGACGTCTGGTGCAGTGTCTGCTGCAGCGTGGCCATCAGATCACCGTGGTGACCACAGCCCCCCCAGCCCCTCCAGGAAGCAGTCCAGGCATACCGCCATGGGTAGTCCAGCCCGGGATGGCCCTGCACTATGGTCTTGTGGAGGACCCCTTACGTGCGGCGCCAGCGGTGGAGGCCATGCAGGCCTGGGCACAAGCCCAGCATCAGCAGGAGCCGTTTGATGTTATCCTGGCTTATTTCGTCTATCCGGCTGGCTACCTGGCCACGGTGCTCGGAGAGATCTTGGATGTCCCGGTGGTGTGCAGCTGTCGTGGGAATGACATAAGTAAAGAGATGTTCATCACTCCCGAAATCATTGCGGCAGTCCTCACACGTAGCACACGCTTGATTTTCGTCAGCGCCTCCCTCCTGCACATGGCCGACACGCTGGTGCCGTGCCGTGCTAAAGCCACAGTCGCGGCGAACGCCGTGGATAGCACGCTCTTCACCCCAGATGCCTCAGCTATATCGGCCGCGCCCAGAGCGGTCGTGGTAGGGACCAGTGGTCTGATGCGCTGGAAGAAGGGTGTTGATCTCTTCCTGCCTCTCATACGCACGCTGTGTGCTATGCACGATGTGCAGATCCTCGTTGCCGGCTATGGCCTGGATGCGGTCATCGACCAGCACATTACCGACTTCCTGGAGCGCTATAACCTGCGTCAACAACTAGAGATCACCGGTCCACTCCCGCATCAACAGATGGTGCACGCCCTGCGGCGCATGGATCTCTACGTCAATACCTCTTACCAGGAAGGCATGCCCAATGGCGTGTTAGAGGCCATGGCCTGTGCTCTCCCGGTCGTAGCCACTGATGCCGATGGTACTCCCGACCTGGTGCAAGACGGTGTGACTGGTTATCTCTGTCCCATGGGCGACTTGGATGCGCTTGTCGCGCGCTGCCGCACGCTCATCACACGGCCAACCCTGCGCCAGCGTATGGGCCAGGCGGGACGGCAACGCGTACAGCAGCATTTTCAACCAGATCAGGAAGCTATAGCCGTGGAGACCGTGTTGTGGCTTGCCTATGGGGAGAGGAGCGAGGCACTATGACGGAAGCTTCGGGGCCGTCAACAGGCCATGTCTGTGTACTGGGCGGATGGGTGGGTACTACAAGGTTTTGCTAGATGCTGGGCTACCGTCGCCTGGCGACCCTGCGTTCTCTCTGCGCTTCTGGTACGTTGAAGCAGGATATAGCCTGTCGCCAGGTAGCTGTCTGCTCGGGAATGAGGTGACGGCACACTATGCCTTATGGCGCTGGTCAGTTGCAATGGTTGGCTCCCATGTTGGAGAGGAAAGTAGCGTGCCCGGTACGCAGAAGATACATGACTGTGGCAACGACGAGTTCGTCGTTCTCGGGTCCTACCTGGTTCTGCACAGCTTCAATCAGCTCATACAGATTTGTCGTAATGGTGGCCGATTTCTGTGTTGGATTCAATGGAGGTTTTAGTATGGTTTTCATCGTGCTTCTCCTTTGCTTGTTGCGATTATTTTGGAGGCATAATGTAAAACTCTTCGGCAGCACAGTTCTGTGAGATGCATTACACCTTTTCTGTAAACTGCCTCACACGAAGTAACACCAGGCCATAAGACAACACGGTTGCAGGTAGAGTCTCCAATACGTTTTAACGAGCTGGGACATAGGTGCGGTACCAGTCGAGTGTGGCAGCCATCACTTCGCTAAAGGCTGGCTCGACGTACACTTCGTAGTGACCATAGCCCTGCAAGACCACCAGCTTTTTGGGTTCACCAGCCCTGGCGTAGAGATGCTGGGACTCCTCAGGCGGCACGAGACGGTCGTTGTCCGTGGTGATAAACAGGATTGGACGCGGCGCGATTTTATCCACCACCCATTCTGGATTGAAGCCCAGCGTATCATCAACGTACTCCAAAGGGATCGTATTTACCGCCGCCGGGTTATGGCGCCGGGCAGCCGCGGCGAGCTCAGCGGATTGCCGGTCAGGCAGCAGGATCTCGCTGCGTTCAACAAAGGTCGACTCCCCCCTGAGGGCGCGCTGACAGCGGTCTTCACGGGCGCGGTCGAGGAGGTCGTACCACTCATCAGGGCGCCGTACACTGCGCATCCAGCGCGCCCCATGCCCAATGCCGACAACGCTCACAATGCATTTGACACGCGGGTCGATCGCCCCAACCCAGACCACGGTCGCTCCTCCATAACTGGTGCCATAAATCCCCAGGCGATTGGCGTCGACTTCCGGTAGTGTGCCAAGAAACGTTACGGCGGCCTGCACGTCCGCCACACGACTGTAGGGAGCGAGGCGACTACGTGCGCCGGTGCTTTCTCCCCAGCCTTTATAATCAAACGTCATCACCATATAGCCAGCCTCGTTCAACACTCGTGCATTGTCAGGGAGATACAGGTCTTTCACGCCCGTATAGCCATGGCATAACACAATGCCCGCGCGCGTCTCACCTGGCTGCAAATCGTCAGGATAGTACACATCCCCCACGAGTTTGTACCCCTCACTATAAAACGTTACAGGTCTTTTCATGGATGCCTTCCTCCCTCTGATTCTCTCGCAGGATGCTCAGCGCTGTCGCCAGGCCTGCCATACTCCTATCACATAGGACCGTGGAACACCATCGTTGTTTGCAGCACAATATGGCATAATGCTCGAGAGTACCGCACGACGGGACAAGGAGTGTCGCTATGGACAATTGGAACATTGAGCTAGCTCTGACGTACCACGAAGAAACCAAACATTCCTACGAGAGTGTGTATCGTAGCCGGCACTTCTTGGATTGGGCAAACCAGCCCCAACCGTTTAAACGCTATCTTGGTCTGGAGGCCATATCTCTCCCAACAGATCTGCCGGTGACTCAGATGCCGGCGCTCCGGGCGCTGTCCCCGCCTGGCGAGACGGGTGTGACCGCGTCAGTGCTGACCTTCTCCGATCTCGCCTATGTGCTCTTTTATGCAGCTGGCGTGACCAAGCGTCGCTTCTATCCTGGACATGGCGAAATGTTGTTCCGCGCTGCGGCCTGTACTGGGGCTCTCTACCATATTGACCTCTACCTGAGTGTGTGTAATGTACTGGGCTTACAGACTGGGTTGTACCACTTTGACCCGCATGATTTTGCCCTGCGCCAGCTCCGCCGGGGAGACTATCGCCGCGTGCTGGTTGAGATGAGTGGCGATGACCCAGCGCTTCAAGAGGTACCCGTGATCATCATTGGCAGTGACACCTTCTGGCGTAACTCCTGGAAGTACCGGGCGCGAGCCTATCGCCACAGCTTTTGGGACGCCGGGACGATCCTGGCCAATCTCCTAGCTGCAGCCCATGCATGCACACTATCAGCCCACCTCACCCTCGGCTTTGCTGACGCACCGGTCAACGCCTTGCTGGACGTGGATACCGACCGCGAAGTCGCCCTCTTCCTGGTGGGGCTAGGTACTGGGGCTGCCCTTCCCCCAGCCGCACCGCCCATGGAACCCTTGCACCTCGAAGTCGCGCCGCTCTCCTCCGAGGAACTCGACTATCCCGCTATCCGCATTATGCATGTCGCTTCGTCTCTGGAGAGCTCTGACGATGCTGCAGAATGGCGTGGTGCGGCTCCGGAAACACCCTTCCCCCCGGTGACAGGAGAGCTATTCCCCCTCTGTCCAGATCCTGTGGACAACCTGCCGTCGGCAGCCTTGGAAGACGTCATCCGTCGCCGCGGCTCGACCAGACGGTTTTCCCACCAGCTGCTCTCACTGACCCAGCTATCCAACGTGTTAGTGCAGGCGACGCAACCGATTCCAGCCGATTGCCTGGCCCCATCAGGGAGACGCTTGAACGATCTCTACTTGATTGTCAATGCTGTCGATGGCCTGCCGCCCGGAGCTTATGTCTTCCACCCCCAGCCTCAGGCCCTGGAGTTACTATGTGCCGGCGATTTTCGTCAGCAGGCTGGTGAACTCGCGCTCGGGCAAGAGCTGGCCGCAGATGCCAGTGTGGCGGTGTTCTGTCTCTGCGATGTGCTGGCGCTACTTGAGCGCTTCGGCAATCGGGGCTATCGAGTGGCGCAACTGGAGGGGGGCATACTGGGCGGTCGTATGTATCTCGCAGCCTATGCGCAGGGCTTTGGGGCCACTGGACTGACGTTCTTTGACGATGACGTGACGGCTTTTTTCTCTCCGCATGCAGCCGACAAGAGTGTGATGTTTCTCATCGCCCTAGGCTATGCGGCGCGGCGCTAACGCGCCACCGTTGTCACCGCGGGCTTCAAGGAGGTCTTATGTTCTACATCCGACGACTGCGCGTGCTGTTGCCTGTCTTACTGCTAGCGCTGCCTCTATACGCCCAGCAACGTGACCTGACGGACACTGACCGTACGGCGATCCGTACCGTGATCGAGCGTCAGCTGGACGCCTTGCGTCAGGACGATGCGGCCAGCGCTTTTGCCTTGGCCAGCCCTGAGATTCAGGCCAAGTTCGAGACCCCAGAACGTTTTCTGATGATGGTCCGGACCTCGTACCAACCTGTCTATCGTCCACGTCAGGTCGTGTTTCGTGACCTCACGACGCTGGAGGGGCAACCTACCCAGGCTGTGCTGCTTGTTGGACCAGACGGGGTTCCCGTTCTGGCTCTCTACCCCATGCAGCAGCAGCCTGACGGCTCCTGGAAGACGGCTGGATGCTATCTTGTCCCGCTCAAAGATGAGAAGCTGTAACGGCCTTACAGGTCCAACTCGCCATCCAGGAACAGCGGCGACCCGTGTCTCTGGCGCTGCCCCGTCCGGCCCCCTCATGAAAGACAACGTTGTTGGTAATGTCGTATGCCGTAGGTAACGTTTCTCCTCCTCTGGCCCTCTAATGGCTTGTAAGGAAGGGTGCTATATGGTCGATTTGCCCTCTGGTGGCACAGTGCCAGTTATGGCAGAATCGTCCGCCTCTTTGTAGCTCTCTCCATGAAAATCGTTGTGGCGTTTCTATCCGCAGCTTACATGGCCACTAAAATTTTTTTCACCTCCCCTGGCTCATGGGGAGGGCAGTGTGTCACCAGGCGCATGTCCTCGTAAGAGGTGGACTGTACAAAGGACCCAGGATAACTTTACAACAGAAACAGGAACACGATGAAGACGCAGATTGGGATTGTCGGGGGTGGTCTTGGGGGGTTGCTCACCGCGTATCATTTGCAGGAAAAATGTGAAGATGTATGTGACATCACTATTCTTGAAGCGAGCGAGCGTTTTGGGGGCAAAATTCTTACTAACTGCTTTAACGCTGCTCCCGCACTATACGAAGCCGGGGTAGCTGAACTTTATGACTATTCGATGCTTGGACCAGATCCGTTACGCGAACTCGTGGCAAAACTTGGGCTCGACACCGTACCTATGGACGGGCAAACGGTGGTGCTGGGCAATCATATTCTACGCCACCGCGACGACATTCGACATTTCTGTGGCGCCAACACGCTCAAGGCGATTGATAGTTTTCGTGCCTTGTGTACCCAGATGTTTACCCCCGAGCAGTATTACGAAGGCGCCAGCCGCAGCGATAACGAGCACGCCTGGGCCCGGCTATCCTGCCAACGCCTCCTTGAGCAGCACGTACTCGATGCTACGGCACGCAAGTATTTGCGTGTGGCAGCACACAGTGACATCGCCACCGAGCTACACCTGACGAACGGCTTGAATGGATTAAAAAATTTTTTGATGGATGTCGATGGTTATATCAAGCTGTATTCCATCGTCGGAGGCATCGAATGCCTATCACGCGCTTTTATCGCACGCCTCCAAAACC
>Ga0081455_10003166_pt1 | contig 19109 bp, 9 predicted proteins | sample TabmetS3T2R1_FD_70207 | JGI IMG/M metagenome (GOLD analysis project Ga0081455, IMG submission 70207) | Tabebuia heterophylla rhizosphere microbial communities from the University of Puerto Rico - S3T2R1 | ecosystem: Host-associated > Plants > Roots > Rhizosphere ... | reverse complement strand
AACATTTCTGCCGGTGCACTGGGCAGTATTTATAGCTCACCTTCTCTCGCTCTTCCTGGTCTTAGCGTCTTGTTGGCGATTAAGCCGCAAATGCTTCGACGACCCCAGGGCGCAATGGGCCGCGGTAATGATGGTCGCCGCCTTATTGACTCTCCCGGTCGCCGGCACGGCGCTCTACATAATGGATCAACATCTTCACCCCCGTTCGCTGGCCACCGCCGCCATTCTCTGGAGTTTATCGGAGTTATTGGAGATGCGTTACTACAGGGCCGGGGCAGGATTCCTTTTCGCCTTCTTGATACATCCGATAATGGGGGCGCTCGGCGTCGCATTTGCGGTATTCCTTTTGTGGCCGTCCGTCAAACATTTACTGGCGTTCTGCCTCATTCCCCCGGTACTCCTGCTCCTGCCCTTCGACTTGAAGGCGCCGTCCGCCGCCTGGCATGAGGCGGCGTCGGTGTGCGGTCAATTTTATTTGCTCCGCTGGCAATGGTATGAATGGTTTGGAATATTCGCTCCTATGGCTCTGCTGATTTGGTTCGGTTATTTGGGGCGGCGCCATGGGCTGAAAGTTTTACAACGAATAAGTTGGAGGTTGGCAGTCTTCGGCTTATTCTTTTTTATCCTGTCTGCTGTTCTGACCATTCCGGCGCGATTTGAGCGAGCTGCGCCCCTCGAGCCGATGCGGGCTCTCCACCTGGTCTATCTGACGCTATTTATGTTTGCGGGCGGCTTTTTGGGGCAGTGGATTTTGCGGGATCGTCCGGCGCGTTGGCTGATCCTTTTCGCCCCTCTATGCGTTCTGATGTTTCTGGTCCAAAGACAACTTTTTTCCGCCAGCCCCCACATCGAATTGCCGGGTACTACGCGTAAAAATGAATGGCTGGAAGCTTTCGAGTGGATTCATCAAAACACGCCGCGGGACGCCATGTTCGCTTTGGATCCCTTATACCTGCAGAGTCGCGGGTTAGATTATCACGGGTTCCGCGCGTTGGCTGAGCGCAGCATGCTCGCTGATCGCATCAAAGACCGCGCCGTCACGAATCCGCTGCCCGGGATGGCCGAGACCTGGCTTGAACAGGTGAAGGCCAGAGAAGGGTGGAAAGACTTTGGCGCCGAAGACTTTCGCCGGCTCAAAAAAGACTTCGGCGTAAATTGGATCGTCGTTGAAAACAAAGGCGCCACGAATCCTGCCGCCGGGCTTGACTGTCCCCATCGAAACGAGGCAGTGAGCGTGTGTAAGATCGATTAGGCGAATAAAGCGACCGCGTAGTAACGACTAAAGTCGTTACGTGACAATAACGTGACGAATAAATTCGGCGTCTACGTGGAGGGGTGGCTAATCGCGGCTATATATTGTAATTTATTGGCGTCGTTTCGTGGCTCCCCCACTGGATTCCCCGGATGACAATGGCCCCTTAAGCCGTACAGAGAGTAAAGATATGAAAATAAAGCTGTTCAACCGCAAATGTTTGTTGTCAGGGGGGCTGGCGGTTGGTTTATTGCTGGGAACGCAAACCGCCCTCGCCGAGCAGCCACAATCGTCAAACAACCAGGTTCGCATTGTCGTGCAGGATGAGACCGGCGCCCTGGTCGCCGGCGCTACCGTGCAGTTGAAATTCAATGGCACGGTCCTGCGCGCCCTCGACACGGACGAAAAAGGCGTCGCCGTCGCCGATAACCTTCCGGCGGGCGATTATGAGGTCACCGTTTCCAAAGACGGTTTTGAAATCCCCACACAACAGAAAGTTTCACTGGCCAGCGGGAATTCGGTCGAAATTAAATTTGCGCTGACGCCGAAGAGTGTGACCGACAAGGTCGATATCAACGCCAGCAATTCGGCGGGCGCGTTGCCGGAACAAACTTCTTCGAGCGGGACGGAGATACAGGTCGCTCAAGCTAAATTCCTGCCGAGCCTGCCGAAGTCGGCCACGGACCTGCTGCCGCTGGTTCCCGGCGTCATTCGTTATCCTGACGGCGGGATCAAAATTTCTGGCTCGTCCGAAAATCGCAGCGCGTTCATCGTCAATTCCGCCGACGTGACTGACCCCGCCACGGGCCAGTTCGGAATGACCGTGCCCGTTGACAGCGTGCAATCGATCAACGTCTTCAAGACGCCTTATATGGCTCAGTACGGGCGATTCACGGCGGGCGTCGTCTCGGTCGAAACGAAGCGCGGCGGCGATAAATGGAACTTCGAGCTGAATGACCCGCTGCCCGAATTCCGTATTTTCGGCGGCCAGCTGCGCGGGCTGCGCGACGCGACTCCTCGCGTCGTCTTCAACGGCCCGCTGATCAAGAATCGCTTGTTTATGTCCCAGGGCACGGAGTATGCGATCCGCAAACGCCCGGTCCAAACGCTAGAATTTCCGAACAAAGAGACGAAGTCGGAATCAGTCAATTCGTTCACGCAACTCGATTACCTCTTTTCGGGGACTCACACGCTGACTGGCACTTTCCACTTGGCTCCGCGCAAGGACAGTTTCGTCGGCCTTGATTTCTTCAACCGCCGTCCCGTCACCCCGAACTGGAAGGGCAAGGATTACACGGGCACGCTGATTGATCGTCTGACGCTGGGCCAGAACCTGCTCGAGAGCACGGTGACGGTCAAAAACTACACGGTCAACGTCTTCGGACAGGGCGACGCCGACATGAACCTGACCCCCAGCGCAAACACCGGAAACTATTTCAGTACGCAGAATCGGGAAGCCCGTCGCGGTGAATGGATGGAGACGTTTTCGCTCAAACCGATTCAGGGGAAAGGGATTATTGGGGGCGATCACAATCTCAAGTTCGGCTCGATCATCACTCGCACCTCCAACCGCGGCGAATTCCGCGCGCGCCCCGTCAACATCCTCGACAACCAGGGGACGCTCCTGCGCCGAATCGAATACCTGGACGGCAGGCCTTTTGACCTGTTCGATCTTGAGACCTATTTCTTCGGACAGGACCATTGGGTCATCTCGCCCAAACTCGCGCTCGATTATGGGCTGAGATTCGAACGCCAGGGGATCACCGAAACATTCCGCCTGGCGCCGCGAGCCGGTCTTGCATGGACACCGTTCGATGACCAGAAGACGGTCGTTCGTGCGGGCTACGGAATCTTCTACGACCGCGTGCCGTTAAACGTCTACGCGTTCGGCAGATATCCCCAGCAGGTAATGACGACATTCGCGCCCGACGGCTCGGTCATCGACGGACCCCGCCGCTTCTTCAACATCACGGACAGGGCCGAACTCCGCAGGAACGCTTTCATCGGCGGGAGCGCGGACGCCGGCAACTTCGCCCCCTACAGTGGGACCTGGAACGTGGAGGTCGAACGGGCGGTCGCGCCCTGGCTGCGGCTTCGCGGAGGTTATTTGAGCAGTAATTCTTCGGGCCTCATCGTCATCAACCCGAAGGTGGTGCAGGGACAGGACGCGCTGGTCCTGGGCGGCGGTGGCAAGTCCCGCTATCGGCAATTCGAGCTGATCGGGAAGATGACGTTCCAGGAGGGCAAGCAGCAGTTGTTCCTCTCTTACGTCAACAGCCGTTCGCGCGCCGACGTCAACGAATTCAACACCTACATCGGCAATTTCCCGTTCCCGGTGGTCCGTGTCAATCAGTTTGCGCGAGGCTCGGCCGACCTGCCGAATCGCTTCCTGAGCTGGGGAACATTCGAGCTGCCGTGGAGAATGAGATACGCGCCGATCCTCGAATACCGCAACGGATTGCCTTTCTCTACGATCGATTCTTCGCAGGCTTTTGTAGGCGAGGTCAATTCAAAACGATTCCCGAACTTCTTATCCTTTGATTCACGCGTCTCGAAAGATTTCCAGGTGTCGCCGAAATACGCTGTCCGCTTTTCGCTGAGCGGGATCAACTTGACAAACCATTTCAACCCGCTCGACGTCCGCCGCAACACCACCGACCCACAATTCGGCCAATTCTTCGGAAATAACCAGCGCAGATTCAGACTCGACTTCGACGTGCTTTTCTAGCCTTGGAAAGCCACAGAGCCACAGAGTCACAGAGGGAAAGAGAGAGGGAGCGTTAACCGGCTCCCTTTCTCTCTGCAGTCTCTGCGGTCCATCCGTCTCTGTGTCTGCGGTGGCTCTGTGGCTTAGTCATCTTCGTCGCTTGATCGCCGACCAGACGATGTCCGCCGTGGTGTGCGCCAAAGCTCCGACGCACAGCCCTCCGAAGCCGCCCCATAAATACTGTTTGTCGGTTTCGTTGAAGAGCGTGAACAGGTCGGCCTTGATCGCGTCGACTTCGCCCCCCCACGTGGTTTGCGCGCCGTTGACGTAGCGATGCCTGAGGTAGAGCACGGTCGCGGCGAACAGCGAGAAGACAATCAGAAAATAGATAATGCGAATGATCGTGCCGAGGACGGGGCCGTGCGAGAGCACCGAGCGGTGCGGCAGCGCGACCTGATAGGGCTTCCACAAAAACTTCAGCGGCCCCCAACGGCGGTAAGGTTTGCTGTTGAGGTCTAGATCGGGTCCGAACATCAGCCCCGAAAAGAGCATCGCGACGGTGGCGATGGCCGACGTGGCATGATCGCCCCAATAGATTTCCGCGGCGATGAAGGTGAGCGGAATAATCGCGTAAGTAATTGCGTCGTGAGTGCGCGCGTTTGGCATATTGTTGGCATCGCGTTCGCAGAAATAACGCTCAGTTTCCACCCGCCGGGGTTCCAACCGAGTTCTGCTATTGAGCCCGTTGGCGAGACCTAGTGAAATGCCGCAGGTTCACGCCAGGCCGTTTCGCTTATACCACAATCGGCCAATCAATAAAACAGCAAAATTCAGAAAGGGCCAAAGAATCAAAAGATCAAAGATGGTTTGCAAGACCCCAAAATTATCTTTGACTCTTTGATCCTTTGACCCTTTGTGTATTCCATACACTGATTCGCAAACTGGCCTAGGTCAAAATGGGCCGCGCGGATTGAGGCGCCCCGCCTCTCGCCAACGTCTCCAGGCGCGCGACGCGATCCTCGGTCGAGGGGTGCGTGCTGAAGAGGTTGGCGATGCCGCCGCCCGAAAACGGATTGATGATGAACATGTGCGCGGTCTCCGGGTTGCCGGAATGGATCGGAATCTGTTTGCTCCATCCGTCGATCTTGCGCAGCGCGCTCGCGAGCGCGAGCGGGTCGTCGGTCAGACGCGCGCCGGACTCATCGGCAATGTACTCGCGCGAACGCGAGATGGCCATCTGGATCAGCGGCGCGGCGATCATGGCGACCAGCAACCCGAAGATCGCGACCAGCGGATTCGGGGCCTCATCATCGTCGGACCTGCCGCCGAAGAAGAACGCGAATTGCGCGAGGTAACCCAAAGCGCCGGCCATCGCCGCGGCGACAGTCATAATCAGCGTGTCGCGGTTCATCACGTGAGAAAGCTCATGCCCGATCACGCCGGCCAATTCGCGCCGGTCGAGCATTCGCAGCAGCCCCACGGTGGCGGCCACCGCCGCGTGTTGCGGGTTGCGCCCCGTGGCGAACGCGTTCGGGGTTTCTTCCGGAATGATGTAGACGCGCGGCATCGGGATGTTGGCGCGCTGGGCGAGTTGGCGCACGATGCCGTATAACTCAGGGGCTTCGGCGTCAGTGACCTCTTGCGCGTGATACATCCGCAGCACGATCTTGTCGGACCACCAGTAGCTGACGAAGTTCATCCCTCCGGCAAACAAGATGGCGATCATCAAACCCCCGCGACCCCCTATCGCCTGTCCGATGAAAAGAACCAGGGCGGTGAGCGCGGCCAGCAAAAGCAAAGTTTTCAATCGATTCCCAGTCATATCTCTTCTCCTCTCAGGCGCGACGCGCGCGCCAAATAAAAAAGACCTTTTGCGAATTGCCAATCACGGCGCCGCAAAAGGTCTTGATCCTTCGGCCTTGAGCGGCCTTGCTGACGAGCCGGACCGCCTTTCCTAGGCGATCGTCCTGACGACTCATTCAGATCCTCGCGCGCAACCGCGCGCGACGAGGATGATCTACTCCCCTTCTGATGATTGAAGAATGAAAATAGCTAAACATGAGATAAGCGTCAAGCCCCCAGCTATTAAATGCCGCTCAGCCCGAACTTCGAACGTTACTCCGGCGCAATAGATTTCCGGAAATCTACGTCCGTAAAGAATTGGACTCTCAATTGCGTTCCACACTCATCAGAAGATAAATCTTTTGCGCCCGATTTCCGTAGCGCTTCGGGCGCAAAACCGCTACTGCGATAAGTCCATTGAAGCAGAGAGAACGAAATGTAATGCGAATGTTTTCATTGTCGCAAACACAGCGTTACGGGATCGCAGTCATAGGCGTGGCTCTTGCCGCGGCTCTGCGTATGGCTCTCGATCCGATTCTGGGCGAGGAACTGCCTTTATTCCTCTTCGCCTTTCCGGTGATTCTGGCCTCCTGGTTCGGGGGGCTGTGGCCGGGGCTGCTGGCGACCGCCCTTTCGTTGGCGGTCGGCGATTATTTATTCATCGCGCCGAGGGGGAAGCTTCTTCACTACAAGGACCTGCTCACTTTGAATCGCGTTTCATTCCTGTTTTTTTTCGGGCTGGTGATGAGCATCCTGGCGGAACGGCTTCGAGACAGCATCAAAAGCGAAATTGACATCATGGAGCGCAGTCGTCTGCTGATAGAAGGGGTCGAGGATTATGCGATCCTGATGCTCGACTCTCAGGGGCGCGTGATCAGTTGGAATTCCGGCGCCGAACGGATCACGGGTTATAAAGAGACAGAGATTCTCGGGAGTGACCTCTCAGTCTTCTTTACGCCGGAGGAGATTGAGGAGGGAAGGCCCAGGCATGGACTGCAGGTCGCGGCGGCGGCGGGGCGCTTTGAAGAAGAGGGATGGCGGGTACGGAAGGACGGCTCGCGCTTTTGGGCCAGTGTCTTCACTACTGCTCTATGGGACGAAGCGGGACGGCTTCGGGGCTTCGCAAAAGTGACGCATGACATCACTGGGCGCAAAGAGGCAGAGGAGGAACGCGAGCGCCTTTTGTCTCATGAGAAAGCGGCCCGCGAGGAGGCCGAGTCGGCGGGCAGGCTGAAGGATGAATTTTTGGCGACGCTCTCGCACGAATTGCGCACGCCGCTCACTTCGATCCTGGGATGGGCGCGCATGTGCGCCAGCGGCTCGGTCCCGGACCATCAGGCGCGTCATGCGATGGAAGCGATCGCTGAGAACGCGCGGGCGCAAGCGCGGTTGATTGATGACATTCTCGACATGTCGCGGATCGTCACGGGCAGGCTCCAACTCGACGCGCGCCCCGTCGAGGTTGAGCGAATCTTCCAGGCTGTCGTTGACGTTGTCCGGCCCAGCGCCGAAATGAAGGGAGTGGCTTTGAACGTGATGCGCGACCTCAGGGGTGAAGTCGTTCTCGGCGACGCCCACCGCCTGCGGCAAGCGATCTGGAATCTACTTTCAAACGCCGTCAAATTTTCGAACGAGGGCGGGCGAGTCGAAGCGCGATTGGCGCGCGCCGGAAACCAGGTCGAGATCACCGTCAGCGACGCCGGCGTCGGCATCGATCCCCAATTCCTGCCTCATGTCTTCGAGCGGTTTCGTCAGGCTGACGGCGCGCTCACGCGCGAGCACGGCGGCCTTGGGCTAGGCCTTGCCATCGCGCGTCACATCGTGGAATTGCACGGCGGCGACATTTCGGCCTCAAGTCCTGGTAAGGGGCAAGGGGCGACGTTCAAAATCAGGCTTCCTCTGACTTCGGCGACCTCGGCCCAACAAACGCCGGGCGTGGAGGAACGGCGTCAGGAACCGGATGCGAAACATGAAATGGAGCGCAAAGCGCCGGAAGAACGCCAGAGGTTGGACGGCGTGCGCATCTTGCTTATAGAAGACGATCCTGACACCCTGGAGACGCTCATGTCCATTTTCGACGAGCGCGGCGCCGAAGTGATCACTGCGGCTTCAACTCCTGAAGCCCTGGATGCGTTGGAACGGCGCGACCCCAACGCGCTGATATTGGACATCGCGTCGCCGGATCAGGACGGATATGAATTGATCCGACAAGTGCGCGAGCGAGATGCGGAACAGGGCGGCAAAATCCCCGCCATAGCCGTAACGGCTCGCGCCACGGCCGAAGATCGGGTGCGGGCGCTGTCTTCCGGCTTTCAAATGCACATGGCCAGGCCAATTGACCCTGGCGAGATGATCGCCGTCGTGGCCAGTTTGGTAGGCCGCATCAATTTTTGACAGGCGAGCAAATTCATTCTTTCACGGCGCCGCGCCGCAACATGAAGGCGCCTCAGAAGATTTGGCTAGAAGATTTCGCTGAAGAGAACCTCAGGCCAGTCTTATCCACCCTTGCTCCTCATGGCCGAATTGAAACAGTTCTGGATGAAGCGTCTCAGCCAGAATCTCCAACGATTCAACCAGGCGCGGCCCAGGACGATTGAAATACTGATTGCCGTCGGCGACAAAGACGTGATCCTCTTTTACCGCTTTCAACTCCCGCCATTCGGGTTTTGCGGTCAGCAAATCCGTCTCTTCCATCGTGCGCGCGATGTCGAAGCCGCAGGGCGAGATGAAGATTACGTCGGGATCGGCCGCGACCAGCGCCTCCCAACTCATCCACGGCGAATGCTTGCCCGCCTCGCCGAAGAGGTTCACGCCGCCGGCCATCTCCACCAACTCCGGAGACCAGTTGCCCGCCGCCATCAGCGGATCGATCCATTCGACACAGGCCACAGTCGGGCGCGACGACGCCGTTCGCGCCTTCTCCGCGGTTTCGTCCATTCGCCGCCGCAACTTCGCGACGAGTTCTTCGCCGCGTTCGGGCGCGTTCAGAGCCGCGGCCACGCTACGAATGTCCGACCATACGTCGGCCAGCGCGTTCGGTTCGAGCGAGACGATGACGGGCCGCGAGCTTGTGAACTGGCACACGGCCTGCTCGACGTCCTTGAGGCTGACCGCGCAGACCTCGCACTGCGACTGGGTGACGATGTGCGTGGGCCGCAGACTTTCGAGCAGATCGGCGTCCACGCGGTAAACGCTCAGCGCCTCCTGCAAGATCGCTTTGACGCGCTCGTCGATCTCGTAGCTCAAACCCTCGACTTCGAACTTCGGGCTGGTGCAAACGGGCAGGCGTCTGACCGAAGCGGGGAAGTCGCATTCGTGCGACCGCCCGACCATCTGCGATTCGAAGCCGAGCGCGCAAACGATCTCCGTGGCGCTGGCGATCAGTGAAATGACGCGTGGTTCAGCCATTTTTCAACCTTCATTTTCCATTTGCCATATTACATTTTTCATTTGTCATTGTCAGAATTGCTACTCCCTGCGATGACAAATGAAAAATGTAATATGGCAAATGGAAAATGAAAACATCCATCTGACCCCTTAACGCTTGATCCGCAAGGCGCGTCCTCTGATCAATTCGTTGACCACCGGGTCGAGGTAATATTCCGCGATCCATTCGATCACCGGGACGCAGACCGCGTCGCCGAAGCCGAAGAGCGCCTGATTTGCGGGCGCGGAGATTTTGTAATCATCCGCGCCCATCAGCCGGGCGCATTCGCGCGGCGTGAAGAGTCTCGCAAAAAATTTTCCTTTGCCGGCCTTGAACAATATTTGCCTGCCGCTGCCGCCGCGCGGCGTGCGCAGACAACCGGCTATGCCGTCGGTCCTCAATTCGGCCATCGACTTGCCCTGTCTGACGCGGCGAAAGACCGCGCCGTAGCGCCACTTCGAGCCGGCTATCATCAGCTCCGCCGTCTCGCGGTGTCGCGGACTCATTTGATTCAACAGGTACTCGGCCCGCTCGGCGCTCCACCATTCAGGGGCGTCGTCGGGCAGGTCTTCGAGAATCTCTTCCAGCCCGGTCGCGGTCTCGGGCGGCGCGGGCAAAGCGCGTATGTCCCAATTGATTTCGGAGTGTGATGAGATGAATTGCGCCAGCGCCGCCGGTCTCAATTCATCTCCGTCGAGAGGCCGAGTTTCCGGCGGCGAAGATTTTTCCCGCAACACGCCCACGACGAACAGTCGTTGCCTGCTCTGCGGCGTGAAACGCGCCGCGTCCAAAATGAACGCGTCGACGCGGTAGCCGAGTCCGTTCAGCGCGAGCAGCGCCTCTTTAAAATCGTCGCCGCCGTGCGAAGTCAGAAAGCCGGTGACATTTTCTATCAACACGATGGGCGGGCGGCGCTTCTTCATCTCGTCGAGAATTCTGACGAAGCCCCAGAAGGCCGACGACTGTTCGCCGCGAAGCCCGCTGCGCGAGCCGGCCAGGCTGAGGTCGTTGCAGGGGAATGAAGCCGTCGCCAGAGTCACTGTCGGCACGTCTCTTGCCGACAGGTCGTGAATGTCGCCGAGCATGAAATGCTCGTCCGCGTCGCCGAAATGCGCGTCGTACATCTCGCGCTTCCGCTCGTCCACGTCGTTCGCGAAGGCGACAGTCCAGCCTTGCCGCTCCAACCCCATTCTGAGGAGACCTATCCCGGCGAAGAATTCCGCGAAAGTCTTCTGCGGAGCCACGGACATGATGTCCGGTTTGATTTTGCCGCTCAAAACTCTCAAGGTCGTTTCAACGCACCCCGCCAGATCCTTGCGGATGTCGCTCTCCCAGAATCGAATCACCGTCCAGCCTTGCGACAGAAGCTCGGCGGTGACGGCGCAATCGCGGCGCATATTGCGGCGAATTTTCTTGAGCCAGTAATCCCTCGACTTCGTCCGCTCGAATTGATCTTCGAGCGCCGAGAGCTTCCGCTTTCGCCACTGGCCGCCGTGCCAGAAGTCGCCGTCAATGAAGATGATCGTCTTATGCGCCGCCAGAACGACGTCGGGCTTGCCTGGCAACTGCGCCGAATTGGGCTTGTAGCGCAGCCCCTCTGCCCAAAGCGCCTTGCGAAACTTCATCTCCGGGGTCGTGTCGCTTCCGCGAACCTTCCGCATGATCGCGGAGATGTCTCTAGTGCTCGACATAGATAACAGTTTTCAACACGGAGGGCCGAAGGGTCAAAGGGTCAAAGACCTGTCTGGCTCGTTTTCTTTGACCCTTCGGCCCTTCGACCCTTTGTGTCGAGACAAGTTTTCTCCACTACACGCACTTCGAGAAGCCGCAATCGCGGCAGGTGTAGCACCCGCCCGCGTACTCGATCTGCTTGCTGCTGCACTCCGGGCAGGTGGTGATCACCTTCTTCGAGTCAATCACGGCTATGTTGGGCGCGACCGTGTTGGAAATTCCGGTCGTCGCCGGCTGCGGCGCGGCTTGCCGCTCGACGGTTTGAACCGTCGCCTGTTTGGCCGCGACGCGCGCGGAATCGGGGAGGTTCATCAGGCGTCGCTTGGTGAGCATGATGCATTCGGCGACCACCTGCTCCGGCGACGTGCAGAGCCGCTCGTTGAACCAGACCGAGTGGTTGCCGATGACCTTGTTGAGACTGGCGGCGACCTGTTCGGGTTCGAAGCCTCCGCGCAACATCTTCGACGCGAGCAGTCCCACTGAGACCGAAAGCCCGGCGCCGGTGGCGAAGACTTCGAGCACGCGGACGCCGTCGTGATTGACCGTGACGTAGAGGTTCTGGTGATCGAACGAAATCTGCCAGGTCGAGCCGGTCAACTCGCGCGGGCGCTCGATCTTGCCCGAAGGCTCGACCTTGGCGGGCTGAACCGTCGGAGGAACGGCGACAAACGCGGTGGCCGGCGCTTCAGCTTTAGCTTCGGGGACTTCGGGCTTCTGTTCGGCCTTCTGCCCGGCGCCGACGGCCGTCAGCACCTGATTGTCGCGCGAGCCGTCGCGGTAATAACTGACCGCCTTGACGCCCATCTTCCATGCCAGACGATGCACGCGGTCGGTGTCTTCGATCGCGTAACTAGACGGCGCGTTCACCGTCTTCGAAATACTGTTATCAACGTGATCCTGAAACGCTTTGAGCACGCGGAGGTGGTCGTCTGGCACCAGCGTATGCGCGTCGACGAAATACTCAGGCAACTTGTCGCGGTTCTCGACTATGAAACTGGCCGCGCGTTCGATTGACGCCGGGTCGGTGTTGTCGAGTTCTATGCCGAGCGCCTTGGCCGCGATCGGGTGCGCGTAAGTGCGCGTGCCGAGCGTGTCGCGGCGCACGTATGCGTAAGAGAAGTTAGGCTCGCAGCCCGAACTGGTTTCGGCGACGAGCGAGATGGTCCCCGTCGGCGCGACGGTGGTCACCTCGTAATTGCGCGGCGTGAGCGGGACCGAGCGCTCGAGTCCGACTTCTTCGTAGATCAGGTCTTCGTACGAGTCACGGTTAGGCTCGAATTCCGGCATCACGCCCTTCTCGGCGCCGAGCGCGAGCGACGCCCGCCACGACTCTTTGCGGAAGAAGTCCATCATCGTGTCGGCGAAGGCGGCCGACTCTTCGCTGCCGTAAGAGATGCGCTTATGCAGGCAGAGTTCGGCGAAGCCCATAATGCCCAGCCCCACTGGGCGCGTGCGACTCACAGTGTCCTGAATCTGCGGCAACGGCCAGTCGCAGGAGTCAATCACGTTGTCGAGGAAGCGCACGCTCCAGTAGATGTCCTCGGAGAACCGATCCCAGTCGATGTCGTCGGTCCTCTCGTCGTAATACTTCGCCACGTCGATCGAGCCGAGGTTGCAGGCGTTGTAATCATGCAACATCTGCTCGGCGCAGTTGTGGACGACGACGCCGTTCGCGATGAACGAATGCGTCAGCGGTTCGGTCAGGTCGAACACCTCCTCTTCGCCGTCAGGAATCACCGCTTCGACTGTGGCGGTGAAGTGTTCCTGATAGGGAACTCGCTTGCGGTTGGCAAGGATGGTTTCGAGTTTCTCCTGCTTCGCGGAGGTCAGGAAACCAATCTCACGAGCGAAAGTTTCGATGTTGGCCTTCGAGAAATGCAACTCATGCCGCGCTTGACTGTGGTACGCCTTCGATCCGCCTTTTCCATCGGGCAGAATCGTCGGCCCTGCGGGGCGGCGGTTCAGATAAAGCGTGGAAGCGACGCCGAAGTTGAGCAGCAGTTGCTGGGTTTCGCGCAACAACCGCTCTGAAATCGAAGTCAGGCGGATGTGATTGCCCTTTTCGGCGTCAATGTGGACTGTGCCGTCGGAAGAAAAAAGAGCCTGTAGAAAACCTCGCTGCATCTCCTCGCCGCCGCGCAGTACCGATATAGGAACTCTCAATTTGGCTTCGCCTGCGCCGAGACCTGACTGTAGCGCCAGCGCGTACAGCCTCTCGGATTGCACGCGGGCTTCTCGCCGCTCTTCAATCCACGACGCTTCGTTGGTGTAGGCGCGCGGCGCCTTAGTGATCGGAGCTGTCAATTCGGTAACATATTTTGCGAACTGAGTAGCGATCTCCGCATCGGCGCCGAAAAAGGACAGAACAGCTTTCTCGCCGGTCATTGTGCCATCACCAACGAGCCAGCCGAGCACGCGTCCGAGTTCGAGCGAACCCTCGCTCCCAAATCCACCCTTGCGATTAAGAATGTGAACACGGTCGCCAGGTTTGAGGTCTTGCAATTCAACCCAACCGTCGGGCGTCATAATCTGATGATTGCCCGTTGCGCGCAGCGTGTAACCTTCTCTGGTTACCAAACGGAAGACGGGTTTATGGCCTGTCCAGAAAACGGATGAGGCTTGAGTCATGCGTTGTTCGTGTCCGAAGCGCCCGTCGATCACCACACTCACATCATTCTGCGCATCGAACAGTTCCTTCGCGGTAAAGATGCCGTCTCCGGTGATGATCAAAGTGTCGCCGGTCACGCATGGATTAGACGCCTTCTTCAGCCCCATCGTGTTGCGCAGCGGGTTGTGACGATTCACATTGTCGATAAAGATGATTCCGGGTTCGGCCCAGCGGTGAGTCGAAGCGATGATGCGCTCCCAGATGTCGGGCGCGTAGACCATTCCCGGCCTGGGCGGCTGCTGGCCTTTGTAAGCGTAATCGCCGCCCTGTTCACCGTCGCCGTTCGTCGCCAGCGGGTCGAAGACCGGGCGCTCCCACGGCTTGCCTTCGAACTCGGTCTGGAACCACTCGTTGTTTTCAACTGCCCTCAGGAATTTGTCGGTGACGGTGACCGAGATGTTGAAATTGGTCAGCGACCTCTGATCGGTCTTGGCCTGAATGAACCGCAGGATGTCGGGGTGATGAACCGACAGAATGCCCATGTTCGCGCCGCGCCGGACGCCGCCCTGCTTAACGGTCTCGGTCATCGTGTTGACAATCTGCATGAACGAGACCGGACCTGAAGCCAGCCCACGGCCTTCGCCGACTGGCGTGCCTGCGGGGCGCAGGCGTTCATAGGTCATCCCGGTTCCACCGCCTGATTGATGAATTAGCGCGCAGTATTTAGCGTGCTCCATGATCCCTTCGAGCGAGTCAGGCACCGGCAGGACGAAGCAGTTGTGCACGACGACCTGATTGGCGACGTAGGTGTGATCCTCTTCGACCTCGAGGTTATAAACCGTGGCGTACTCTTCTGTAAGCTCCACCTCGCGCACGCGATAGAAGCCGCCGCGCGCCATGCCGGCGTTGTAGGTAGGCCCGAAGGCGACCGACCACAGGCGAACATTCGCGTTCGGCGGCATATGGTCGGCGCGCAGCGTCGGGTAATAGCCCAGTCGTGTGGCGATCTCGAAAATTTGCCTGACCAGAGTTTCATTCGAGAGCGTAATGCGGATTTGCTGCGCGTTGATCGGCGTCCCTTCGCCGTCCGCGACGCCTTTCAGGAAGGCGGCTTGAACCCGCTCGTCGGCGGTTATCATCCAATGCGGCGCACGCTTGAAATCGCCGCCGGCGAAGTTGTTTTGCAGCCAGAGGGCGAAGAACTCCGAGTCGACGCGCACGCTGAACCAGGAACCGCCGCTCCCCTCGTGATCGGTCAAGGTCTTGCTCGCGGTCAGCCATAGACGGTCTCGCAGGATGGCGCAGATGCGGTCGGCATGCTCCTGTTCGTCCGCCGAGAGCGTGAAGCGGACGTCGCGCCCGTCGGTGATCGAGCCTTCGGCGATGTACATTCCCAGCAGCCAGGCGATCTCTTCATCTACTTGAACGCCGGCGCGCGCGGGCGAGACGTAACGCGAAATCGGGCCGCTACGTAGCTTGATATTCGGTTGATAAATGAAATCGGGCGTCTGCGCGACACCGATGTCAATCGTAACAGGTTCACTGACGCGTTCAGCGCTGCAACCGATTTGAACGAAGTGGCGCTTCGGCTCCAGGTCCGCCGCGTCGATCCAACCTTGATCAGTAAAGAATGGGTGTTCGCCTGTCACGCGCATTTCCGGCAGTTTGTCGATCTTGAGGCGGTAGAGGTAACTCTCTCGCCTCATCGTCTCAGTTACGCGGCGGTATCTGCCTCGGTGGGTGAGTACGAAGTCGCCCTCTCTGATCTCCTCGATAGGCTTGGGGCCGTCGATCGCGCTGATCATGGTTCCTGCCGGGAAACAGGCCGCCAATTGACCTTTGGGTTTTCCCGCGTTGACCAGACAAGGCGTGTTCGGAATAAAAGCGCGAGTCTCCATCAGCCGCATCATATTGATCATAAACTCTTCGCGGCGGGCCGGGTTCGTCTCGGCTTTGGCCACGTGGCTGACGACTCGTTTGACTATGTCATCCCATTGTTCGAGCGGGTTGCCTTTGATGTCCTTGAGTGAATAACGTTTTGCCACTACGCGCTGGGCGTTGATTCCCAGCGGAGAATAGTGAGCTGCGGGGGCGGTGAATTTAATGACTTTTTGTTTGCTTACACTCATGGCCCTTTCCTTGTGTCTTTTTGTGTCTCCCTTGGTCTCGATCTCTCGATCTGTCTGCTAGAAACAATAGCCAGACGGCCAGAAGTCCGGAAAAGTCAGGGTGGGGACGCAAGTCAACGGCGGTCAGGGGGCCGTGACATGCGACACTTGAGCTGTTCTAGACTCGGAACGCTTACGAGAGAGTAAACGGAAAGCGCCCGGGTCGCTGCGGATTTGCTGTCCTTTTGGCTTTGAGCGACGGCGAATATAGTCCACTAGATACAGACTGTCAACAGCATTTCTCAACTATATCTTGTGGTCGCGCGTAAGTGGCGGCATGTAAAAGCGATATTTTTCCGAGGCCCCTCTTCGAGTTTCAAGAATGGGACAAGGGCCGAAACTCCTCGCCGTCGCCGCTCAGCATGACGGCATGTTGACCTAAGAGATTTGCGCTTGAGTATTTGAGTGATCTCTACTACATTCGCTCGTTCGATATAACAATCACTTCTACGCTTACAAGCGAGGTTCACAAATTATGATCGCATGGCTGGTGTTGATATACGGAATTCTGGTAGCCGTTGGCGGCGTGATGGGATACGTCAAGGCCAATAGTACGGCCTCACTGATCGCTGGCGTCCTTTCGGGGATAGCGCTTGTGGGCGCGGCGGTGGCGATGATGAAAGACGCTTACTCCACCGGTTGGTGGATTTCATTGATCGTCGCTCTGCTCCTGCTGGCCAGGTTCGTAGTCGCGGCGCTGAAAGGCGGTTTCAAAATGATGCCCGGCGGATTGGTCATCATCTTGAGTATAATCGTCATCGCCGCGTTGGTCGCGAATCGCGAGCAATAGGAACACCAATTCACCACAGGTTAAATTTCGGGAGTCGTTCATGTCGCAATGAGCGACGCCCACAAACAATGAAAATGAAAATAGACGGGATTTACAGGATCGTTCAGGATTTTGCGCATTGAGTTGAATCCTGAGAAATCCTGTGAATCCTGTCTGTTTTTTCGCAGGAGGCAATAAACGAATATGGGCAATGTTGTTTATAAACCGCAGACATTCAACCTGAGTGGCTTGAACGGCATCTCTGACGGGACGCTGGCGATGCACTTCAAGCTCTACGAGGGTTACGTGACCAACACTAACCTTCTCAACCAGGAGATTGCTGAGATATCGAAGGGCGAGATCACGGCGAAGGAGATGCCGGTCTTTTCCGAACTGACCCGCAGGCTCGGCTTCGAATACAACGGGATGGTTCTGCACGAGTGGTATTTCGGGAACATGATGAAAGGCGGAAGCGGCGACCCCGATAAGAATTCGGCTTTCTACAAGGCGGCCGAAGCGAGCTTCGGCAGTTATGAGAACTGGAAGAAGAATTTCGTGACCACTGGCAAGATGCGCGGCGTTGGATGGGCCGCCTGCTATCTGGACCCGGTCGCCGATCGGCTGTCGAATCACTGGATTAACCTGCACGAGACGGGCAATGTCGCGGGCTTCAGTCCGATTCTGATCATGGACGTGTGGGAGCACGCCTTCATCCGCGATTACGCGCCTGCGGATCGCCCGAAATACATCGAGGCCTTCTTCTCGAACATCAACTGGGCGGCCTGCGACGAACGGCTGGCTAAAAGGGGCGCGGCGCGTCCCGCCGTGATCGGTTGAACGTTGAATACGGTCAACTACCTGAAATGGCCGCAGCCTTTGGGGCGCCTACGTTCGGTACAGCTTTGGTAGTCAACTTTGATACTGTGGCAATGATCGGAGAGGGAACCCCCTCGGGTCTCTCGTCCCGGGAGTTTCTGGAATCGGAGATGACTACCAAAGCGGTCCCAAGCCACGGCGCTCCAAAGGCTACGCCGATCCGATTTACGCGCACACTTCAATGTTTGAAATGGCGCATCGCGGTGAAGACCATCGCCAGGTTGTGTTCGTTCGCCGCTTCGATCACCTCCTTGTCTCGCACGGAGCCGCCGGGTTGAATGACGGCCGTGACCCCGTGTTTGGCCGCCTCGTCGACTCCGTCGCGGAAAGGGAAGAAGGCGTCTGAGGCCAGGACACTGCCCGAGAGCGGCAGTTGCGCTTTCATCGCGCCGATCCTGACCGAATCCACGCGCGACATCTGGCCGGCGCCCACGCCGATCAACTGGTTTTCGGCGGCGTAGATGATCGCGTTCGATTTGACGTGCTTGCAGACGGCCCATGCGAAGCGCAGCGCGCGCAGTTCCGATTGGGTCGGCTTGCGGTCGCTGACGATCTCGAAATTCTCTTCGTCGAGCAACTCGGCGTCGCGGTCCTGAACCAGCGCGCCGCCGCTGATCCTTCGTATCTCGAAATACGGCGCGCTTGATCCGCGATCCTCTACGGGCGCGCCCATTTTCAAGACGCGCAAGTTCTTCTTCGTCGACAAGACCTGCTTCGCCCCCGTGGTGAAATCCGGCGCGATGATCACTTCGGCGAACATCTCGGCGATCTCGCCCGCAGCCGCCTCGTCCACCGATCCCGAAAAAGCGATGATGCCGCCGAAGGCCGAGACCGGGTCTGTGGCCTTGGCCCGGGCGAACGCCTCCGCCGGCGTCGAAGCGACGCCCACGCCGCAAGGGTTGGTGTGTTTGATGATAGCGCAGGCGTGCGGAAGGTCGCGCGGTTCGATCGCGCCTTTGGCCCGCGCGTCGAGCAGATGCATGTGGTGAAGCTCGGCGATCAGCTCCCAGGCGGCGTCACTGTCGATCAGGTTATTATACGAAAGCCCCTTACCCTGCAGTTGTTCGGCCGTTGCGACGCCGCGCTCCGTGGAGCCGGCGATTTTATATAGCGCGGCGCGCTGATGCGGGTTCTCGCCGTAGCGCAGCCCTCTCATCTTGCGCAGATTTATCTCGATCGAGTCTGGGAGTCCCATAAGGTCGGTCTGTGTCGTTTCCTTCGACGCCAGGAACCGTGCGATCTCTCTGTCGTAATCGGCGGTGTGTTTAAAGGCCCTGACGGCGAGCCCGTGGCGGAGATCGAGCGTCAATCCGCCGCCGAGTCGATCGAGTTCATCGGCGACCGTCGGGTAATCATCAGGATCGACGACCACGGCGACGTCGTTGTGATTCTTGGCCGCCGAGCGGATCATCGCCGGGCCGCCGATGTCGATGTTTTCGATCGCCTCCTCCATCGTCACGTCGAGTTTTTCAATCGTCTGGCGGAACGGATAGAGGTTGACGACGACCAGGTCGATCGGCTCTATGCCATGTTCGCGCATCTTCGCGCTGTGCTCCTGGTTCGAGCGGACGCCGAGGATGGCGCCATGAACTTTCGGGTGCAGAGTCTTGACGCGGCCGTCGAGCATCTCGGGAAAGCCGGTGAGGTCAGAAACGTCGCGCGCCTCGATTCCGTTCTCGCGCAGCAGCTTTGCGGTGCCGCCGGTCGAAATGATCTCGACGCCGCGCCC
>Ga0081455_10003165_pt1 | contig 19113 bp, 14 predicted proteins | sample TabmetS3T2R1_FD_70207 | JGI IMG/M metagenome (GOLD analysis project Ga0081455, IMG submission 70207) | Tabebuia heterophylla rhizosphere microbial communities from the University of Puerto Rico - S3T2R1 | ecosystem: Host-associated > Plants > Roots > Rhizosphere ... | reverse complement strand
TACGAGCCCGTGGACGACCTCGACGTCGGCGGCGCGGCCGCCTGGCGGATCATGTACGCCTCCGAGTCGCTGGAGGGCGACCCGATCGTGGTCACCGGCACGGCGCTGGTGCCGCCCGGCGAGGCGCCGTCCGAGGGCCGTCCGGTGCTCACGATCGCCCACGGGACGAGCGGCATCGCCGACGAGTGCGCCCCGTCCAAGCGCCCCACGGCCACAGAGCTGTCGCTCATGGGACCGTTCGTCGACGCCGGCTACCTGGTGGTGTTGAGCGACTACGAGGGCCTCGGCACCCCGGGCCGCCATCCCTACCTGGTGGGCGAGAGCGAGGGCCGGGGCGTGCTCGACGCCGCCGTCGCGGCCCGCGACCTCCCCGACGCCGATGCCGGCGACCAGCTCTCGATCTTCGGGTACTCGCAGGGCGGGCACGGGGCCCTGTGGGCGGGCCAGCTCGCGGCCGACTGGGCGCCGGACTACGAGCTCGTGGGCACCGTGGCCGGCGCCCCGGCGTCAGAGCTGCCGGTCATCTTCAATGCCGCCGGGTCGCTGCCGATCGCCGGGTTCCTCTACATGATCATCGCCGGGTTCGCCGAGGCGTACCCCGATGCCGATCCGGCGCTGGTGCTCACGCCGGCGGGCGAGGCGGAGCTCCCGCAGGTGGACGAGGGCTGCGTCGGAGACGTGATCCGGCACTTCGCGGACACGCCCAACGCCGAGCTCCTCAAGCCCGGCCTCGCCACGGTGGAGCCGTGGGCCGACCTCGAGGCCGCCAACGACCCTGGTCGCGTGGCCACGGACAGCCCGATCCTGATCGTGCACAGCGCCGCCGACGACGTGGTGCCGGCGACGCTCAGCCAGCTGCTGGTGCAGCGCATGTGCACCGAGGGCCAGGTCGTCGAGCGCCGCGTCTACGACAAGGGACAGAGTCACGTGGAGGCGGTTCCGGACGCCGTGAGCGACGCCTTCGAGTGGCTGCAACAGCGGGCCGCCGGCGACGCGCCGGTGTCGACCTGCCCGGCCGGCTGAGAGGCCGAGCGGATAGGGACGCAAGTGGGCACAGAGCAGTGCGGAATTTGCACCGTGAGCCAGGCCGCACAGCTCGGCCTCCCGGCAATGCTGACCACCGTTCGCCCAAACGACGTGCCTGTCCGCGCAGGCACTGAGTAGGCGAGCGGAATGTCCCGGCGCCGGTTGGGGGTCGTGCTGCTGCTACCGGAGCCTGCGGCGACCGAGGTGGACGCCCTTCGCCGGGCCCTGGGCGACGGCACACTGGGGCGCATCCCCGCCCATCTCACGCTCGTTCCGCCGGTGAACGTCCGGGAGGACGACATGGCGGCGGCCCTCGAGGTCCTCCGGCAGTCGGCGGCCCAGACCCGCCCGCTGGACCTGCGGCTCGGCCCCGCCACGACCTTCCATCCGACGACGCCGGTGGTCTACCTGGGCGTCGACGGCAACGTCGCCGCGCTCCACGACCTGCGGGGCCGCGTCTTCCGCGCCCCGTTGGACCGCCCGCTGACGCTCCCGTTCGTCCCCCACGTCACGCTGGCCGACGAGATGGAGGTCGACCGCATCGCCGCTGCGGTGTCCGCACTCGCCGACTACGTGGTCGACGTCCGGTTCGAGGCCGTGCACCTCCTCGAGGAGGGACGCGGCAGGGTCTGGCGGCCCATCGCCGATGCGAGGTTCAGCCAGCGCTGGCTGCCCGGGTGACGTCTACGCTGCTCGGCCATGTCTGGTAGCTCGCCGGGATCGACCACCTGGCGCACTGCGTTGGTCACGGGGGCGTCCTCGGGGATCGGCGCTGCGCTCGCTCGCCAGCTCGCCGTCGAGGGCACCGACCTGGTGGTGGTGGCCAGGGACCGGGCTCGCCTCGACGCGCTCGCCGACGACCTCGGACACGGAGGCCGCGCGGGCGGGGCTGTCGCCGTCGAGGTGCTGCCGGCGGACCTGGCCGACCCGGGCTCGCTCGCCGCCGTGGAGGCCCGCGTGTCCGACGCCGACACGACGATCGACCTCGTGGTCAACAACGCCGGCTTCGGCACCTACGGCCCGTTCGTCGAGGCCGACATCGACGCCGAGGCGCGGGAGATCGCCGTCAACGTCACCGCGCTGGTGCGGCTCACCCACGCCGCCGTCCGGGCCATGGTGCCCCGGGGCCGGGGAACGGTCATGAACATCGCCTCGATGGCGGCCCTCCAGGCGACGCCCGGCAATGCCACGTACGGCGCCACCAAGGGCTTCGTGGCCATGTTCGGCGAGTCGGTGTCGAGCGAGCTCGTCGGCACCGGCGTGACGGTCACGACAGTGCTCCCAGGCTTCACTCACACCGAGTTCCACGAGCGGGCCGGCGTGGAGCCCCGGCGTCCCCTCGGGATGCCATGGCAGTCCGCAGAGGACTGCGCCGCGGAGGCGCTGGCCGCCGCACATGCCGGCAAGTCGTGGGTCGTGACCGGGCGGGTCAACAAGGTCGCCGCTGCGGCCGCCGGACCGGTACCCCGCGGCGTCCGGCGCTGGGCCGCCGCCCGCATGGCGAGCCACATGTAAGTTTCGTTTCGCACCGGAGGTTGCGGCCCGAAACCTAGGCGAAATCGATCGCGGAGAAGCGTGCGAGCTTGGACAGCTTGTGCTGGGCGCTGATGAGGCGGACCGTCCCCGACTTGGAGCGCATGACGAGCGACTGCGTCGACGCACCCTGGCTGTGGTAGTGGACGCCGCGCAGCACCTCGCCGTCGGTGATGCCGGTCACTGCGAAGAAGCAGTTGTCGCCGCCGACAAGGTCGTCGGTGCTCAGCACCCGCTCGAGGTCGTAGCCCTGGTCGATGGCGGCCTGGCGTTCGTCGTCATTGCGAGGCCAGAGGCGGCCCTGGATCTCCCCGCCCATGCACTTCATCGCCGTGGCGGCGATGACCCCCTCGGGCGTCCCGCCGATGCCGAACAGGATGTCGGCGCCCGCGTCCGGCCAGGCCGTCGACACGGCGCCGATGACGTCGCCGTCCTGGATGAGCCGGATCCGGGCCCCGGCCGTCCGCACCTCGGCGATGAGGTCGGCGTGGCGTTCCCGGTCGAGGATCACGGCCGTGACGTCCCGCACGGACTCGCCCTTGGCCCGGGCCACGGCCTGGAGGTTCTCGGTCGGCGACTTGGTGATGTCGATGGCGCCGGCCGACTCTTGGCCGACGGCGATCTTCTCCATGTAGACGCAGGGGCCGGGGTTGAACATCGTCCCCCGCTCGGACACGGCGATCACGGAGATCGCGTTGCCCCGGCCGAGCGCCGTCAGCGTCGTGCCCTCGACCGGGTCGACGGCGATGTCGGTGAGCGGCCCGGTGCCGTCGCCGATCTTCTCGCCGTTGTAGAGCATCGGCGCCTCGTCCTTCTCGCCCTCACCGATCACGACGATGCCGTCCATGGGGACGCCGTCGAGCACGATGCGCATGGCATCGACGGCGGCGCCGTCGGCACCGTTCTTGTCGCCCCGGCCCATCCAGCGCGATGCGGCCAGCGCCGCCGCCTCGGTGACCCGCACCAGCTCGAGGGCGAGGTTGCGGTCCGGTGGCTGCCTGGTGGCCATGCGGGGAAGATAGTCGGCTGGTTGAATGGGTTCGTGGGCCAACTATCCGACCCGTACGAGCAGGCCGAGGACGAGGGCCTCGGCATCAGCATCTCTGGGCTGCCCGGCGAGCTCGACGAGCCGGAGCCCGATGAGGAGACCGGGCCCGGCGGGCCCGAGGCTGACGGCGACACCGACGCCGAGGTCGTCTACGACCTGGACGACTGGAGCGAGATCGAACGCGGCGCGGTCACCGATCGCCTGCGCGAGGCCGGGATCCCGCACGGGTGGGAGGCCACCTCGCTGCATGTGGCGGAGGCCGACGAGGCCGCCGTCGAGAACATCCTCGACATCGTGGAGGGCGACAGCGAGGCGGACCGGAGCCTCGACCCCGCGCAGGACCAGGTCGCCTACGACCTGTCCGACTGGGAGGACGACCGCCTGACCGCCCTGGTCGACGAGTTCGACGCCGCCGGCATCGCGCATGCCTGGGACGAGGACGAGCTGTTCGTCTACGCCACCGACGAGCAGGCGGTGGACGAGCTGCTCGATCGTGTCGCCCATCCCCACGAGCTGCCGCCCGAGGCCGACGACGGTCCGGCGGGGGCCGAGCTGCTGGGCGAGGTGTTCGTGGCCGCCGACCGGCTGCAGCATGACCCCGACGATCACGAGGGCACCGTGACGATGCTGGACCTGGGCCATGCCGTGGAGGGGGCGGACGCCCCCTACGGCCTCGGGCCCAAGGAGTGGGACCACCTCCGCGGCCGGGTGGACGCATTGTGCTCGTGCCTGCGGGCGCCGAAGGTCGACGAGGATGCCGTGATCGACGCCGCCCGCGACCTCCGCAACGCGCTCCGCTCTTACGTGTAGCCCCCGCCGAACTTGCGGTGTTCAGGGACGCCATGGGGGCCGCAACCACCGCAAGTTCGCCGTGCTGGCAATCCCATCGGCCGCCTGGCTCGCCGACCCCGGCTCACCGTTAGCATCGGTTCGTGATCCTCGCCGAGCTGGAGGTGTTCCACTCGCGACCCATCGCCCCCACCCGGCGGGTGGCGCTGGGCGACCGCGACCTCCCCTGCAGCCCGGCGCCCGGGTTCGGCGGCATCCTGCTCGGCGGCATCGTGGCCGCGTACATTCCGGCGCTCGATCCCGAACTGTTCGACGACCTCCATCGCCTCACGCTGCACCTGGAGGCCGGCCGGCGGATCCCCCAACCCCGGCTGCGCCACCGGCTCCAGACCGATCGGATCGGCCTGCAGCGCAGCGTGCACCGGTTGCGGGGCGAGGGCGAGGCCCTGGCGTTCGAGCTCGACGACAAAGGCTCCCCGGCGCACCACATCCTGGCCGCCGTCTACGCCGCCGGCGAGCTGCCGTTCGGTCCCCGGACCAGGGTGATGGACGCAATCCGCAGGGCGATGCGCTGGACCGGGGCGATCGACGACTCCCTGGTGGCGTACCTCTCGGGACTGAGCCGCCGCCAGGACTGGTCGGCCGATGCCTTCCGCGACCCCGTGGGCTGGGCGATTGGAGTGCTCGACCTGAGGAACGGCAACGGCAGCCGGCCGGACCGCAAGGCCATCCAGAGCCGGTTCCGCTACCTGGTCCGCCGGGCGCATCCCGATCATGGCGGCGACACCGCCGCGGCCGCCGCCCGCCTGGCGGAGTTGGCCGAGGCGCGGCGGATCCTCCTTGCCGGTGCCTAGTCCGGCGCCTCACCGCGTGCAGGCGCCATGAGCGGGCGACGCGCCGGCGCGGCCGCAGGGGCGGTCCTGCTGTTCCCGGGGGCGGGCAGCGGCCGGGACCATCCAGCGCTGGTGGCGATCGAGCGGGCGCTGTCGCCCCTTCCGGTCGAGCGGGCGGACTTCCCGTATCGACGCGAGGGGCGGAAGGCCCCGGACCGCCCGCCCAAGCTGATCGCCTGCGTGCGCGACGAGGCGGCGGCATTGGCGGACCGGGCCGGGATCGATCCGGTGGGAGTCGTCCCGGGCGGACGGTCCATGGGCGGCCGCATGTGCTCGATGGCCGTGGCCGAGGGCCTGCCCGCGGCCGGGCTCGTGCTCATCGCCTATCCCCTGCATCCGCCGGGCCGCGCCGACAAGCTGCGCGTCGACCATTTCCCCGACATCGGCGTGCCGTGCCTATTCGTGTCGGGGACGCGCGATCCCTTCGGCTCACCCGAAGAGTTCGAAGCCCACACCGCCGCCATTCCCGGCGCGGTCACCCACGCATGGGTCGAGGGCGGGCGCCACGACCTGAAGGGCGCCGATCAGCAGGTGGCGGAGACGGTCTCGGCCTGGGTGTCCGGGCTCTGACCGCCAAGGTCAGCGCACCCCGGCACGACCGTCGGCGGCGCCGTCGCTGCGGCCCGCGGAAGCGTCCGCCCGCGGGACGGCGGTGGGCACCGTGGGTGGCGACGTCCGATCCTCCGGATTGAGGTCCTCGAGCTCCCGCCAGGCGGTCTCGGGGAAGAACGCCAGGACCACGGCGGCCATCACGAACGGCCCGATGGCGAGGAGGCCCAGCGCCAGACCGAACGAGTCCAGCCTGTCGATCAGGTAGCCCGCCAGCACCAGGCCGATCACGCTCCCGACGGTGCCGACGGTGTTGATGATCCCGTTGGCCCGGCCTCGCAGCGACGTGGGGAACAGCTCGGGCCCGTACACGCTGAGCGCAGGCACGAGGGCCGCGGCGAAGATCGACCCGAACGTGGCGGTGAGCCACATGGCCGGTCCGGCGAGCGTGAACGACAGGGTCAGCAGAGTGACACCGACCACCGCGCCGACCGCGCCCACGACCCGCCGTCCCCGCGTGTCGGCCAGGCGGCCACCGACGACGATGCCGATGCTCGCCGGCGTCGACGTGGCGATGATGAACAGCGACACCAGCGCCGCCGACATGCCGCGCTCGTCACGCAGGAACTCGGTGCGGAACTGCGACTGCGGGGTCGTGAACAGGAGCAGCAGGAATGACGTGCCCGCCAGGAGCGCCAGCCGGTGGTAGTGGCCGGCCAACCTGACCGTGCGGTGGGGGCGCACGTAGCGCCGGCTCTCGGGGAGCCGACGGCCGAACCGGAGCACGACCGGGATGAAGAGCAGCGGGACCACGTAGAGGATGCGCCAGGCGCGCAGGCCGACGTCGGCGACAGGCAGCACCCAGAGCGCCATCCCGGCGCCCAGCGCCCCGGTCATCGAGAGCAGGCTCAGCGCGTAGGCCCGGGCCCCGGCGGGCATCTCCTCGGCGGCGATCACCACCACCAGCACGCTGGCGGCCGACACCGAGCCCCGGTTCACCACCTGGGTGGCCGCCAGGGTCGCCAGGTTGGGCGCCAGCGCACCGGCCGCGGTGGATGCGATCGCGGCGAGCAGCGACACCACCAGCAGCCGGCGACGGCCGCTGCGGTCGGCGAGGGCGGCGAGCACGATGGCGATCAGCGCCCCCGATCGCACCGCGGCGAAGGCCCCGCCCTGGGCAGTCGTGCTCGCGCCGAACTCGTCGGCCGCAAAGCTCATCGTCTGGGTGAGCAACGTTCCGTGGTACCCGACCACGAGCGACAACGTCGCCAGCATCCCCAACACCGAGGCGGAGCGGGCGTCCGGCCGCTGCGGTGGATACCACCAGGGCATCCGGCCGTCGGCGCGGGGTCCGCGCGCGAGGGCGCTGCGTACCGGGTGGTTCATGAGGAACCGCCAGGTGCCGGCCGGGAGGCGGTAGTCGAATCGTTGCGTCACCGAGTAGCGGCCGTTGTCCGGCGTCACGTGGACCGTGCGGGTGTACCGCTCGAAGGGACCGTGTTCGAGCACGTAGCGGTCCTCGCCCGCAGTCCGCTCGCCGACGATGTCCTGGCGCGGAGAACGGATCCGATCGAGCGTTGCCTGGTCGACCGACTCGCTGACGGTGAGTTGTGGCACGGCGCTTACCGAGTGTCGTCGGCCGGCGGCCCCTCGCCGCTCGGTGGGCGCTGGCGCTCGATGCGTGAGGCGCGCCGGTTGGCGACCGTGAGGAGGCTGCCGAAGATGACGATGGGCACGGCGACGAACAGCATCTCGTCCCAACCGCCCTGGTGAGCAAGCAGCAGCGTCGTCACCACCTCAGATTCCCAGACGGGAGCCGGCTCCGCTAACCGGGGGCGGGCGGCCGCCGGGGAACATGACCGGCGGACCGAGCGTTGTTGCCCTTGCCGGTGTCGTTTCGCGACCATGCGTCGCGCATCGCAGCCCGAGGAGTCCCGTGGTCGATACCGACAAGGTGTCCGAGGTCATCGAGGTGATCCGTCCCGCCATCCAGGCGGACGGTGGAGACATCTTCCTGCGCGGCGTCGACACCGACGCCGGCGTCGTCACCGTGGAGCTGGTGGGTGCGTGCGTCTCCTGCCCGGCGTCGACCGTCACCCTCAAGGCCGGCATCGAGCGCATCCTCAAGGACCGGGTGCCGGGCGTGACCGAGGTCGTCGATGTCGGTGCCCCCACCGAGACGTCGGTGGGCCTCGGTCTTTAGTGGTGTGGCTGCTCTTCCCGAGGACCTGCTGGCCGCCGCGCGTGGTGGTGACCGCGGCGCCCTGGCCCGCCTGATCTCCATCATCGAGCGTGGCGGCGAGGAGGCCCGTGTGGTCGGCCGTGCGGCCCACGGGCTCGGCATCGACGCCACCACGATCGGCATCACCGGGGCGCCCGGGGCCGGCAAGTCCACGCTGACCAGTGCGCTGCTCGAGACCGTGCGCGCCGCTGGGGACCCGATCGCCGTGCTGGCGATCGACCCGTCGTCCCCGTTCTCCGGAGGCGCGCTGCTCGGTGACCGGGTGCGCATGGGCGAACACGCCCTCGATGAGGGCGTGTTCATCCGGTCCATGGCCACGCGGGGCCACCTCGGCGGCCTCGCGGTGGCGGCACCCGAAGCGGTGCGGGTCCTCGCCGCCGCCGGGTACCCGTGGGTGATCCTCGAGACCGTCGGGGTGGGTCAGGTGGAGATCGACGTCATGGCCCAGGCCGATACGACGGTGGTGATCGTCACGCCCGGCTGGGGCGACGCCGTGCAGGCCAACAAGGCCGGGCTCATGGAGATCGCCGACGTGTTCGTGGTCAACAAGGCCGACCGACCCGGCGCCGACGACACGGCACGCGACCTCCAGCGCATGCTCTCCATGTCGCCCGCGGCCAGCTGGCGGCCCCCGGTGCTGTGCACGACCGCGACCACCGGCGCCGGCGTGCCCGAGGTGTGGCAGGCGGTGGTCGACCACCGGGCGCACCTGGCGGCCGGAGGGGAGCTGCACGACCGCCGCCGGAAGCGGGCGGCGGAGGAGGTCACCCGACTGGTCGCGGCGCGCCTGCTGGACAGGGCCCGCGCTGTTACCGCTGGGCCGCGTGCCGCCGAGCTGGCGGAGGCCGTGGCGCGCGGCGACATCGATCCGTGGACGGCGGCCGACGAGCTGCTGGGCGAGTAGCCGGCCGATCCGGGCCCCGGACCTCCGATCCCGGGTGCTCGACCCCAGAAGTAGGGTCACGGCCGATGCCGACCGACACCCCGCTCGTCCACGTCGATCGTCGCGACGACGGCGTCGCCCTCGTCACGCTCGACAATCCCAAGGTCAACGCCCTGTCGCGCGAGCTGCTGCGACAGCTCGAGGCGGTGGCAGCGGACCTGGCCGCCGATCCACCCGGGGCGGTCGTGGTCACGGGCGGCGACCGCATCTTCGCGGCCGGCGCCGACATCGCGGAGTTCGGCGGTCCCGAGGAGGCCCGGGCGGTGGGCGGCGGCTTCCGGCGGGCGCTCGACGCGCTGGCGGCCATCCCCCGATGCGTGATCGCCGCCATCTCGGGATTCGCACTCGGCGGTGGTTGCGAGCTGGCGCTGGCCTGCGACCTGCGGATCGCCTCGGAGCGGGCCAAGCTCGGCCAGCCGGAGATCCTGCTCGGGATCATCCCCGGGGGCGGGGGGACGCAGCGGCTGGCACGCCTCGTGGGCCCGGCCAGGGCGAAGGAGCTCGTCCTCACCGGCCGCCAGGTCGCGGCCGACGAGGCGCTGCGCATCGGCCTGGTCGACGAGGTGGTGGCGCCCGACGAGCTGCACGCACGGGCGATGGGACTTGCGGGCGAGCTGGCCCGTGGTGCCGTGGTCGCGCAGGGACTGGCCAAGCGAGCGATCGACCGCGGGCTCGACGGGCCGCTCGACGCCGGCCTCGCCCTGGAACAGGAACTGTTCGCCGAGGTGTTCGCGACCGAGGACGCCCGCATCGGCGTCGCGTCGTTCCTCGAGCACGGCCCGGGGAAGGCAACGTTCGTCGGTCGGTAGGGGGGGAACCCGCGTTCTCGCGCCCGGACTGGCTGCTCCAACGACCAATCGGGGCGCGAGAACGGTTCGGGGTGGCGCCCGGGCCGAAACGAATCGCTAGGCCCAGGCCGCCAGGCCGAGCTCGGAGTTGCCGACCAGGTCGGAATGGCGCGGGACGATCCGGACCGTGAACCCGTAGCGGCCGGCCCGCTCGCAGGAGAACGAGCCGACATAGCGGGCGTGGTCGTCGTCGGTGGCGCCCTCGGGGTGCATCGACACCGACGTGCGCTCGGTCAGCTCGTCGCCCTGGCCGACGGGCCCGTGGACCAACTGCACATCGACGTCATCGGCCGACAGAGTGCCCAGCGACACCACTGCCTCCACGGTGCGGGAGCCGCCCAGCTCGGCGGCGACGCCGTCGCCCTCCACCCGGTCGACGTGCACGCCGTGCCATGCCTCCGCGACCCGCTGCTTCCAGGCCGCCAGCACCCGGGCCCGCGCCAGTCCGTCGGCGGACAGCGCATTCGTGCGGGCGGCGGTCGGCTCGTACAGGCGCTCCACGTATTCGGCCACCATGCGCGAGGCCGTGACCTTGGGCCCCAGCGACGTCAGCGACTTGCGGACCTTCTTGAGCCAGCGCCGGGGCACGGGTCCCCCGTAGGTCTCGTAGAACAGCGGGACGACCTGGCGTTCGAGCAGGTCGAACAGGCCGCTGGCCTCGAGCTGGTCCCGTTGCTCGATGTCCTCCACGTCCTCGGCCGACGAGATGGCCCAGCCGTTCTCGCCGTCGAACATCTCGTGCCACCAGCCGTCGAGGATCGACAGGTTGAGGCTGCCGTTGAGGGCCGCCTTCATGCCGGACGTGCCGCACGCCTCCTGCGGGCGCCGCGGGTTGTTGAGCCACACGTCCGCACCTTGGTACAGGGCGCGGGCCACCGCGATGTCGTAGTCGTCCACGAACACGAAGCGGTGGCGCACCTCCGGGTCGGACGAGAACGCCACGATCTGGCGGATCATCTCCTTGCCGCCCTCGTCGGCCGGGTGCGCCTTGCCGGCGAACACGAGCTGGATCGGCCGGTCCGGCGACAGCAGCAAGGCCTTCAGGCGGTCGGGCTGCGACAGCAGCAGCGTTGCCCGCTTGTAGGTCGCGAAGCGGCGGGCGAAGCCGACCGTCAGCACCCTGGGGTCGAGCACCTCGTCGGCCCACGCCATGTCCGACCCCGCCAGGCCGCGGGCGCGGGCGCCCTCCCGCAGGCGGCGCCGCACGAACGCCACCAGCCGCTCCCGGCCCTGCTCGCGGGCCCGCCACAGCTCGTCGTCGGGCATCTCGAAGATCTGGTCCCACGCCGCCGGGCCGGCCTCGTCCCAGTCCGGGAGCACGTGGCGGGTGAACACATCGGCCATCTCCGACGACACCCACGTGTGGGCGTGGACGCCGTTGGTGATCGAGATGATCGGGGCCTCGTCGGACGGGATGTCGGGCCAGAGGTCGGCGAACATCGTCCGGCTGACCTCGCCGTGCAGCTGCGCGACCCCGTTCGAGCGGCCCGCCAGGCGCAGGCCCATCACCGCCATGTTGAAGCGCTCGTCGGGCGCGTCGCCGGGCCGGTGGCCGAGCGCCATCAGGTCGTCGACCCCCACGCCCACCTCGGCGCACCAGGCGCTGAAGTACTTGTCCATCAGCTCCCGCGGGAACCGGTCGATGCCGGCCGGAACCGGCGTGTGGGTGGTGAAGATGCAGCCGGCCCGCACCGCCTCGATGGCCTCCGGGTAGCTGAGGCCATCGTCGGTCACCAGCTGGCGGATCCGCTCGAGCCCCAGGAAGCCGGCGTGACCCTCGTTGGTGTGGAACACCTGCGCCTCGACCCCCACCGCCTGGAGGGCGCGGACGCCGCCGACGCCCAGCAGGATCTCCTGGCGGAGGCGGTGTTCCACGTCGCCGCCGTAGAGCCGGTCGGTGACCGCCCGGACGTCGTCGGGGTTGTCGTCGACGTCGGCATCGAGGAAGTAGAGCGGGACCCGGCCGACGTTCGCCTGCCATACCTGGGCGACCAGCGGCACGCCGGCGATGTCGACGCTGATGCGGACGTCGGTGCACGGGCGGAGCGCCATCACGTGGGGGTCGAGGAGTGGGTAGCGCTCCTGCTGCCAGCCGTCGGCGTCGAGGCTCTGGCGGAAGTAGCCGTGGCGGTAGAGCAGCCCGACCCCGACGAGCGGCACCCCCAGGTCGCTGGACGACTTGAGGTGGTCGCCGGCGAGCACCCCCAGGCCCCCGGAGTACTGCGGCACGGCCTCGGCGATGCCGAACTCGGGGGAGAAGTAGGCGACCAGCTGCAGCGGGCTCGCACCGCGCGACTGGAACCAGCGATCGCCGTCGAGGTACCGCTGGAGCTCCTCGCGCACCTCGCCCAGGAACCGCTTGAAGCCGGCGTCGTGGGCCAGCGCGTCCAGCCGCTCGCGGTCCACCAGCCCCAGCATGCGCACCGGGTCGTGGACGCTCGCGTCCCACAGGTGTGGGTCGACCCAGCGGAACAGGTCGCGGGTCTGGTCGTCCCAGGACCAGCGGAGGTTGAACGCCAGCTCCTCGAGGGCGCCCAGCTCCTGGGGCAGGGAGGGGCGGACCGTGAAGCTGCGCAGCGCCTTCATCCGGCGCACCGTAGCGAGTTTGCCGTCCCCACCCCTTTTTGCCGCGGAAGTGGTCGCTGGGGCGGCCATTTCCGCGGCAAGAACGCGGAAAATCGAGATTGCCTACGCTGGGTCGGTGCTCGGACGCATCACGATCGACGCGATCAGGCCCGCGACGCCATCGCGGGAGTTCCCGACCAAGGCCATCGTGGGCGAGCGCGTGACGGTCTCGGCCGACATCTTCCGCGACGGCCACGACCTGCTCGGGGCCCAGATCCGCTGGCGCCGGGTGGGGCGGGACGGCAAGGGCCGCTGGACCACGGTGCCGATGGTGGATCGTGGCAACGACCGCTGGGAGGTCGTGATCGAGCCGACCGAGGTCGGGCGCCACGAGGTCGTGGTCGAGGCCTGGCGCGACCGGTTCGCCACGTGGCGGCATGACGTCGAGATCAAGGCCGGGGCGGGCGACGACGTCGAGCTCGAGCTCGAGGAGGGCGCCCGGATCCTGGAGGCGCTGGCCGCCGGCGTCGGTCCCCGGCACCAGCGGCGCGTGCTCGATGCGGCCGCGGGGCTGCGGCGCTCGTCGTGCAGCGTGCACGTGCGCCTGAACGCCGGCCTCGACGACCAGGTGGCCCGGCTGGTGGCGGGCGTCCCCGACGCCGACCTGACGCAGGCGCCGCCGCTGCCGCTGTGGGTCGACCGGGAGCGGGCCCTGTTCGGCGCCTGGTACGAGCTGTTCCCCCGGAGCGAGGGCGGCCTCGACGGCGCGGTGAAGCGCCTCCGCGCCGTCGCCGACATGGGCTTCGACATCGTGTACCTGCCGCCGATCCACCCCATCGGCGTCACCGAGCGCAAGGGCCCGAACAACACGCTCGGCGCCGGGCCCGACGATCCCGGCAGCCCCTGGGCGATCGGCTCGGCCGAGGGTGGGCACACCGCGATCGCTCCGGAGCTCGGCACGCTCGAGGATTTCGGCCGGTTCTGCGGCGAGGCCCGGGACCTCGGCCTGGAGGTCGCGCTCGACTACGCCCTGCAGTGCTCGCCCGACCATCCCTGGGTCCGCGAGCACCCGGAGTGGTTCTGGCGCCGGCCCGACGGGTCGATCCGCTACGCCGAGAACCCGCCCAAGAAGTACCAGGACATCTACCCGATCAACTTCTGGCCTGAGAGCGACGACGACCGCAAGGCGCTCTGGGACGCCTGCCTGGGCATCATCGACTACTGGGTCGAGCAGGGCATCCGCATCTTCCGGGTGGACAACCCGCACACCAAGCCGATGGCGTTCTGGGCGTGGCTCATCGAGCGCGTCCAGCGCAATCACCCCGATGTGATCCTGCTGTCCGAGGCCTTCACACGCCCCAAGGTGATGGCCAAGCTGGCCGAGGTCGGGTTCACCCAGAGCTACACGTACTTCACCTGGCGCAACGAGCCGTGGGAGCTGCGCGACTACGTCAACGAGCTCGCCTACGGGCCGACGGCCGACTACATGCGCCCCAGCTTCTGGCCCAACACGCCCGACATCCTCGCCGGGCCGCTGCGCCACGGCCCGCCGGCGGCATTCCGGATGCGCTTCGTCCTCGCCGCCCTGCTGGTGCCGAGCTACGGGATCTACAGCGGCTACGAGCTGTACGAGAACGAGCCCGCCAGCGACACCAACGAGGAGTACCTCCACTCGGAGAAGTACGAGATCCGCCGGCGCGACTGGGGCCGCCCCGACTCGTTGGCGCCGTTCATCACCACGGTCAACGACATCCGGCGGCGGCATCCGGCGCTGCAGTGGCTCAGGAACGTCCGCTTCCACGGTTCCAGCAACGACCGGTTCCTGGTCTGGACGAAGGGGCATCGCGACGAGGGCGACCTGGTGCTGGTCGTGGTGAACCTCGACCCCCACAGCCCGCAGGAGACGGTCCTCGAGCTGGACCTCGGTGCCGTCGGCCTGCCGGGGCGGGGCGCGTACACCGCCACCGACGAGCTCACCGGCGACGTGTACACGTGGGACGGGCCCAGCCCCTACGTGCGGCTCGACCCGTGGCAGGGCCAGGTGGCCCACGTGTTCGCGCTCGGCTGATCCGCCCGCCGTCCTATGAGCCGCGCAGGCGGCGCGCCAGCCGGCGGATCTCGTCGGAGGGTTCGACACCCAGTTCCGCGAGCGCCGATTCGCAGCGTTCGAGGGCCCGGCGCGCGGCCACCCGGTCCGACCGGGCCAGTGCGGCGGCGACGAGCACGGCGTGGGCGTCCTCCGCCCACGGGTCGGCGCTCAAGGCGCTCCGCGCCGCCGCCTCGGCCCGGTCCAGGTCGCCCAGCCCGACCAGCAGCTGCCCGGCGCGGGTCGCGGCGGTGACGAATTGGCGGCGGTAGTGGTCCCGCTCGAACGCGAGCCACTCGGCCTCGGGCACGTCGGCGTGGAGGTCGCCGCGGTACAGCTTGACGGCGGCGAGGAGGTGATCGAGGGCGAGCGACGGCGTGCCGTCCGACTCGGCATTGCGGGCCGCCACCAGGTGCTCCTCGAAGGCATCGACGTCGATGTGCAGTGCGCCGCCCGTCACCAGGCGGACGTCCTGGCCGTCGACGCGGACGGTGTACGCCGGTTCGCCGGGCCCCCGGTCCGGCTCCAGGAGCCGGAGCAGGTACGTGAGCGTGACCCGGAGGTTGTTGGCGCCCGACCGCTCGTCGAGATCGGGCCAGAGGGCGGCGATGATCGCCTTCCTGGTCGCCTTGCGGTGCAGCACGAGGAACGCCAGCAGCTCGCGGACCCGCTCACGTCGCAGGTCCCCGCCGGTGACCTCCTCGCCCCCACGGCGCAGCCTCAGCGGCCCGAGGACGGCCAACTCCACCGCCTGGGCCGGCGGGGCCGGCACCGCCGCGAGCAGTGCCCGGACCGCGGCGCCCATCGGCGTGCGCTGGCGGGCCAGGTCCCGGGCGGCGCGGCGCCCGGGTGCGCCGAGGGCGTCGAGCAGCGTCACGGCCTCGGAACGTCCCGCCCGCTCGAGCGCGACGGCCAGCTCGGCCGCCAACCGGTGGTGCAGCAGCGAGCGGATCGCGTCTGGCGGGGGCACCTCGAAGTGGCGGAGGTGCTGTGTGCTGCCGCCCTCCCGTACGACGACCAGCGCGGCCGCCAGTGACCGGGCGGTGGCCAGGTAGCCCTTGAGATCCATGGCGTCCCAGTGCGGCCGGGTCTCCGGGACGAGCACGTACGAGAGCGCCAGGGAATGCCGCCACGACCGCCGGTCGGAGCCCCACACCAGGCCGTGTGCCTTGGCGCTCTCGGCCAGGAGCCGCCTCGCCTCGTCCTCGTCGCCGTCCGCGAGCGCCAGTGCGGCCCCGGCCAGGGCGAGGACCACCGCAGAGGCGCCGACGCGGGGCGCCTGCGACTGCGCCTCCGCGAGGTACCGCCGGGCGGGGTCGACGTCGCCGACCAACGCCAGCGCCAGGCTCGCGTTCGCGAAGCCGAGCATGATGTTCTGGGCCTGCCCGGCCGCCTGCACCCCCTGGAGCAGCTCGGGCAGGGCGGCGATCGCCTCGTCGACCCTGCCGAGCGACCACCACGCCACCAGGCGGAGGGCTTCCGTCGTCCGCTGGAACGCTATGTCGGGCACCTTGCCCACGCCGTCGAGCACCTCGAGTGCACCGGGGGCGTCGCCGCTACCCAGGCGCACCGCCGCCTCGAGCCACTGGGCCACGGCCCGCCACGTGTCGTCGAGACCGGCGGGGTCGATGGCCGCCAGCTCGCGGAGCACGGCGTCGTCGTCACCTGCGACGTCGGCGACGACGGCACGCCCCAGTGCCGCCAGGGCCAAGGCGACGGGATGTCCCGCCTCCGCCAGCTCGGTGACCCGGGGGGTGACCTCGGCCAGCAGGGCAACGTCCTGCTGCCACCACGCCACGCGGCCGAGCAGCGCGAGAGCGTTGACCTCACAGTCGACGTCGTCCGCCTCGCGGGCGGACCGGGCCGCGAGCCGCAGCAGTCGGGCGGCGGTGGCCGGCGACGCGACTGCCGCCCGAAGCCCCACGGCCAGGTGAGCGGGCACCCGGGCGCGGGCCTTCGACGGCAGGTCGGCCAGCCACCGGTCGAGCTGGCGGGCCGTCGGGCGTTCGCCGCTCAGGCACGCAGCGCGCAGGACGTCGATGGCGGCGTCCCACTCGCCGGCCTCGGCGGCCAGCCGGAACGCCTCGTCGAACTGCCCGCGGGCGGCGAGGTGGGCCGCGGCCCGCCGGCGGATCTCAGCGTGGTCGGCCGCCGGAAGCGCCAGCCTCCCGGTGGTGCGCCAGAGCGGGTGGGGGGCGCGCCAGCCGTTGGCGCCGCCCGCGACCAGCGGGACGCCGTCGAGGGCCTCGGCCACGACCACCCTGCGGCCGAGCACGTCGGTCGCAAGGGCGTCGTCGGCGCCGCCGAGGTCGGAGACGACCGCCAGGATGTGCCGGCGGTCCGGTCCCAAGGGCTCGAGCACCTCCTCCCAGACGTAGTCGCCGGCCCGCTGGCCCTCGACGCTGGCCGCCAGCTCGGCCATGGCGGCCCAGCCCCCGGTGCCCTCCAGCCGGGCGCCGTCCACCCCGCGGGCGGCGGCGAACTCCTCGAGCTCCTCGTCGGTGAACCGCAGGTCGGCCTCCCTCACCTCGAGCAGGGCGCCGTGCGTGGTCCACCGGGCCAGGGGGATCGGCGGCGGCGTCCGCCCTGCGAACAGCAGGTGTCCGTTGGCGGGGAGTGCGTCGACCAGGGCGGTCAGCCAGGTGGCGCCCCGGGAGGCCGGCGGCACCGCATGCACGTCGTCGAGGACCAGGCACACGGGCGTCGGCGCCCGCCGCCACATGGCGTCGGCGACGGCGCCGGCATCGGGGGGTTCGCCGGCCGGACCGCGGGGGCCACCCCGGGACGGTTCGGTGTCGCCCTCCCCCGCTCGCGCGGCCGACACGCCGCCGGCGAGGGCGGTGGCCAGGTCGCGGGCGAGGGTGTCGCCGTCGGCGTCGGCGGGTTCGACGCCGAGCCAGACGTCGGCCCCGCGGGGCGCGAGGCGGTTCTCCGCGATCGCCTGGGCGAGCAGGGTTGTCTTGCCGAGCCCGGGCCCACCGACCACGGCCGTGACCCGGTGGTCCCAGCGCCGAAGCAGAGCCCGCAACAGACGAGGCCGGGTCAACGTACCGGGGCGAGGCTGGGGAGGCTCGAACCGGAACGAGCGAGGCATGTCGCACCCAGGGTACGCGACCGGCGTGAGCTGGGCGTTATCGGCCGGGTCGCGCCCGCTTCGGCGCCGTTAATGCCGCCGGGTGACACTGCCGGAGTTCCCGCCACCCCGGCGCGGGGACGGTGGGCTGGGTCGGCGGCGGGCGGCGACCTTCCCACCTGGCGGTGGGGCCGTCCGCCCGGCTGGTGCCGGTCACGAAGTCGAGTCGCCCGGCGGCGGCGGTCTCCCCCTGCCGCCGCCGGGCATCGACTCGTGGTCCCGGCTTCCGCCAGGCCTCGGGCTCGATGCCGCGCCCGAGGCCCGACGAGACGTCGGGGTTCAGGCCGCCGCGGCGCTCCCGTTCACCGAGCTGGTGTCCATCGCGTACGTCAGCGTCGCGAAGGCGATCGCGTCGCTGTTGAGGTCGAGCACCTCGTTGCTGTTGTTCGAGAACGTGTCGCAGGCCTGGTGGTAGCAGGGGTCGTACTGCTGCCCGGCGATGCCGCCGTAGATGTCCCGCTGCGCCAGGGTCTTCCTGCCCTCGGCACCGGTGAACAGGCCGCCGGCCGGGATGTCCACGCCCTCGGCGATGAACGGTCCGTAGTCGGACCGGCCGTCGAAGGGTGTTGGTTCGAAGGCCAGACCCCGGGCGGCGTAGAAGCCGTTGAACAAGTCCTCGATTGCGCTCGAACCGGCGGGGCCGGCCGGCCCGACGTCACCGCTGCCGTCGTACACGAACCGGACGAAGTTCGGCGAGCCGACCATGTCGAAGTTCAGGTACAGGGCGATCTTGTCGCGGTCTGCCTGCGAGAGGCTGCTCACGTAGAAGTCGGAGCCCACGAGGCCCGACTCCTCGGCGCCCCACCAGGCGAAGCGCACGGTGTTGTTCGGCTTCACGTTCTTCATCTGCTCGGCGACCTCGAGGATGGCGGCGCTGCCCGAGCCGTTGTCGTTGATGCCGGGTCCGGCGCTCACCGAGTCGAGGTGGCCGCCCACCATCACGACGTTGTTGTCGTTGCCGGTCGAGGTCTCGGCCAGCACGTTGAACGTGGTCTTGATCTCGCGCAGCGTGTTGGCGAACACCCGCATCGTGAGCCCGCCGGGGACCAGGCCTGCCAGCGTCTCGCCCAGGGCGTAGGTGGTGCCGAGCATCGGGATGCCGCTCGTGTTGTTCGCGGTGAGCGTGACCGCCGGGATGTTGTTGCGATCCTCGGCGTCGGTGTTGCCCTGGTTGAAGATCACGATGCCCGTGGCGCCGGCGGCGGCGGCGTTCTCGGCCTTCAGCTCGAAGGTGCAGGTGCCGCGCTGGAGCAGGGCGATGTTGCCCTGCGGGAAGCCGGCGAAGTCGGTGGCCTCGCAGCCGCTGGTCGACGTGTTGCCGAGGCCGAGCTGGAGGTCGACGGCGGTGACCGCAGCGGTCACGTCACCGGGGTCGGACTGGTCGATGATGCCGAAGTCGACGTCTTCTACGTAGGTCACGGCGTTGGGCGCGATCTGTTGCAGGGCCGACGGGCCCAG
>Ga0081455_10003164_pt1 | contig 19121 bp, 19 predicted proteins | sample TabmetS3T2R1_FD_70207 | JGI IMG/M metagenome (GOLD analysis project Ga0081455, IMG submission 70207) | Tabebuia heterophylla rhizosphere microbial communities from the University of Puerto Rico - S3T2R1 | ecosystem: Host-associated > Plants > Roots > Rhizosphere ... | reverse complement strand
ACTCGGGTACGGCAGCCGTTGCTGCTGCCCTACGAACTGTGGAATCAGATCGAGCTGCCGTGCACTCCCCAGCAGCACGTCGGCGTACCGGATGAGGTCGCGCAGCCGCTCCGGAAGGTCGTCCCACCCGCGAGCGCTCAGCCCGACCACCTCGATCACGCCTCAGACTGTATGCCCGGACCATCTGTGACATGATTCGAGGCGGCGACGGCAGAGGAATCCGGTGCAAGTCCGGAGCGGTCCCGCCACTGTGACCCGGAGCACTCCTCACCAAAAAGCAGAATCCGGGAAGTCAGGACGTCTGCCGGCGCTGGTCGTCGTCGCATTCCGTGTACGCCGACCGGACCCAGACATGCCGCGGGCGTGGACACCCGCAGGAAGGGTATGAGGTGCGGACGTTCCCGTTCTCCGCAGTCGTCGGTTCCGAAGACATGGCACTCGCCTTGATCCTGACCACTGTTTCGCCAGAAGTGGGCGGTGTCTTGGTACGTGGTGAGAAGGGCACCGCGAAGACGACTACGGTGCGTGCTCTGGCACAGGTGCTGCCGAGCATTGACGTCGTCGAGGCCTGCCGCTTCAGTTGCGATCCGCTGGACCCTGACCCGACGTGCCCTGATGGGCCCCATGATCATTCTGCGGTGCGGTCGCGGCCAGCCAGATTGGTTGAGCTACCGGTGGGTGCTACCGAAGATCGGGTGATCGGCTCACTTGATCTGCGGCAAGCTCTGGGCGCTGGCCAGGTGGTGTACGAACCCGGCCTGTTGGCCGCAGCTCATCGCGGCATCCTCTATGTGGATGAAGTGAATCTGCTTCATGATCATTTGGTCGATCTGTTGCTCGATGCGGCGGCGATGAGCCGGTCCACCGTCGAGCGGGATGGAGTCTCGGTTGCACACGCTGCCCGGTTGATCTTGATCGGCACCATGAATCCCGAGGAAGGGGAGCTGAGACCGCAGCTTCTCGACCGTTTCGGGTTGACGGTAGAGATCACGGCCCCTCGCGATCCTGCGCTACGCGCTGAGGTGGTTCGCCGCCGGATGGCATTCGACCGCGAGCCGGCAGCCTTCGTCGCCGCGTACGCAGCCGCCGAGGATGCATTGCGGGTGAGGATCGCCGCGGCCCAGAAGCTGCTGCCGTCGGTACATCTGGGCGATCAACAACTGGCGACCATTGCCAGGGTGTGTGGTGGGTTCGAAGTCGACGGAATGCGGGCAGACATCGTGACGGCGCGTGCGGCGGCTGCTCATGCCGCATGGAATGGGCGCCGCGAGATAGCCAAATCAGATATTCGGGCAGCGGCCCGACTGGCACTGCCGCACCGGCGACGCCGCAATCCGTTCGACGCTCCCGGTCTGGATGAGGATCTTCTTGATCAACTTCTTGATGAGGAGCCCGATCCGGACCCGACGCCCCCGAATGGGAGCTCGCCCGATGGCCCGTCGTCGGGCTCAGAGCGCAACGGCGGCCTTTCGACGAGCCGAGAGCACACCGAGGCTGCGCACACAAATGGGCACAGGGAAATGCGGCCTGAGCCTGTCGACGGCCCAGCGACAAGCTCCGGACGCGATAGGAGGAGCTTGGCCCGCATCGTGTCCCCCAGCGACACCTACCGCACCCGCTTGTTCACGGCACCGGGCATCGGCGTCGGCGAGGCAGGCCGCCGTAGTCGCGCGTTGACCTCGGTCGGTCGAACGGTGGGCGCGGTCGCGGCCGATCATGGCAGCGGCCGGCTGCACCTCACAGCAACCATCCGCGCAGCTGCACCCCACCAGGTTGGCCGCGGTCGGCTCACCGACGAGCGGCTGCGGTTGGCCACTCCAGACCTACGGCTCACCCAGACGGAGGGTCGCGAGTCCAACCTCGTGATGTTAGTGGTCGACGCATCAGGGTCAATGGCCGCGCGGCGCCGCATGGAGGCAGTCAAGGCAGCCGCGCTCTCCCTCTTGCTGGATGCGTACCAGCGCAGAGACAAGGTCGGCTTGATCACCTTCCGAGGCGCCGAGGCGACGCTCGCGTTGCCTCCGACATCCTCTATCGATACGGCTGCGCGCCGGCTGGAGCACCTGCCGACTGGTGGTCGCACGCCGTTGGCCGAGGGACTGCTCTGCGCCGCAGAAACGCTACGGCTGGAGCGGATTCGCGACCCTCGCCGCCGCCCACTCCTGGTGCTCGTCACCGACGGGCGAGCAACCCACGGTGAGGACGCGGTCGGCCGATCGCGTGAGGTGGCCAATCAGCTGCGGCACGCCGGGGTCGCCTCGCTGGTGATCGACTGCGAGTCCGGCCGGATCTCTCTCGGCCTGGCGCAAACCTTGAGTGTCCACCTGGGCGCTCAATACGTGGCGGTTGACGAGGTCGGTGCTGATCAACTGGCGCGCGCCGTACGCCACGGTCGGGCAGCCTGATGCCGGCGGGAGTGCCAGAGCTGGTCCCAACAGACGGGTTGACGACCCGGCAACGACGCCAGCGGCCGTTGTTGATCATCCACACCGGCGACGGCAAGGGCAAGTCAACTGCAGCGTTCGGCCTGGCACTACGTGGCTGGAACCAGGGATGGTCAGTAGGGATCTTCCAGTTCGTCAAGTCGGCCCGATGGCGGATCGGCGAACAGGCTGCGTTCGAGTCGCTAGGAGAGCTGCACGACACCACCGGTCGCGGCGGGTCCATCGAGTGGCACAAGATGGGCACTGGATGGTCGTGGAGCCGGAAGGCGGGAACTGGCGATGATCATGCTGCAGCCGCCCTGGAAGGCTGGCAGGAGATCAAGCGACGGCTCGCCGAAGAGAAGCACAGCCTTTACGTGCTCGACGAGTTCACCTATCCGATCAACTGGGGCTGGATCGATCTCGACGATGTGATCGACACTCTGACCGCGAGATCCGGCTACCAACATGTGATCATTACCGGTCGACGGGCCGACCAGAAGCTGGTCGAAGTAGCCCAGCTCGTCACCGAAATGACCAAGATCAAACATCCCTTCGACGACGGGCAGAAGGGTCAGCGAGGCATCGAGTGGTGATCGATCCGGCACCGCCGGGCTCTGCCCAGAGCCTCCCTCGCCTGGTGATTGCCGCTCCGGGTTCGGGTCACGGCAAGACCACGATTGCCACTGGACTGATGGGTGCACTGAGTGCCACAGGTCGGAAGATCGCGGGCTTCAAGGTCGGACCGGACTACATCGACCCGGGCTACCACACGCTGGCCACCGGCCGGTTAGGACGCAATCTCGACCCGTACCTGTGTGACGAGGAACAGATGGCGCCGCTGCTGCTGCACGGCGCACGGACGCCTGAACCCGCCGACATCGCCATCATCGAAGGCGTGATGGGGCTTTTCGACGGACAGATCGGCAGCGAAGGATTTGCCTCCACTGCTCATGTGGCCAGCCTGGTAAGAGCTCCGGTGATCATGGTGATCGACGTCTCCCACACCTCGCGTACCGCGGCTGCGATCGCGCACGGGCTCAACACCTTCGATCCGCGCGTCCGGTTGAGCGGGGTGATCATCAACAAGTCCGGATCTGAACGGCATGCCCGCGAAATCCTCGAGTCGATCCAGACGACCGGCCTCGAGGTGCTCGGCGTCTTGCCGCGGGATGCCGGAATCGAGATCCCATCGCGCCATCTCGGTCTGGTGCCTGCGGCAGAGCGGGAGGAAGCGGCCGACGCTGTCATGCAGCTGTCCCGACGGATCAGTGATCACGTGTCGCTGAGCGCGATCATCTCGGTGGCCCAGTCCGCGCCCATGCTCGATGCCGAGCCCTGGTCTCCCGCCGACCAGGTACGGCCACCATCTGATGCCCGACCGGTGGTAGCGATTGCGGCTGGCCGGGCCTTCACCTTTCGTTATCCGGAGACTGACGAGCTGCTACGCGCCGCCGGGTGCGAACCAACGGTCTTCGACCCCACCTCAGACGAACAGCTTCCGGCGGGAACGGCCGGGCTCTACCTGGGCGGCGGCTTTCCTGAGGTTCATGCGGCTGAGCTGGCGGCGAACCACCCGTTGCTATCCAATATCCGAGCCGCCGTCGCTGCGGGTATGCCGACGGTCGGCGAGTGTGCTGGGCTGCTCTATCTGTGCCGGAGGGTGGACGGGCTGGCCATGGTGGGCGCGCTCGAGGCTGACGCGATCATGTCTGACCAGCTGACACTGCGCTATCGCAGCCTGAATGCCGCTCATGATCAACTCCTAGCGGAGACCGGCACCTCGGTGACTGGTCACGAGTTCCACCGCACCACAGTCCAGCCGCGCCATGGAGCATCCGCCGCTTGGCTGGTGGACGGTGAGCCGACTGGCTTCTCCGCCGATTCCGTTGGCACTGGCCGAGAAAATGTGCATGCGAGCTACTTCCACGTGCATTGGGCCGGCTACCCCGCTCTGGCGCAGCGGTTCGCCACCGCCGTTCATGATCACGCAAGGACCATCCGCCCGAACCCTTCCATCATGCGCCCTGAACCTGTCGAAGCGCAGCTCGCACGAGCTCCTGCCACCGTTCACGATCTTCACCATCACGGAGATCGCGACGTCGCCGAGGGCCTGGTGGATTTGGCCGTCAATGTTCGCCTCTCCGCTCCTCCGGACTGGCTCAGCGCCATCATCAACGACGCCACACGCCGCCTGGCTTCATATCCCGACACTGACGCGGCAGCCAAGGCGATTGCCGAGGCCCACGGCGTCACTGTTGATCAGGTCCTGCCCACTGCCGGTGGCGCGGAGGCATTCACACTGCTTGCCCGTGCTATCAGTTGGCGCAGACCGCTGATCATCCATCCGCAGTTCACCGAACCCGAGGCGGCACTCATTGCGGCCGGCTACCGCCCTCAGCGACTCATGCTCTCCCCCGCCGACGGATTCCAGCTCCACGTTGATCAGGTGGCGGGGGGCGCGGATCTTATCGCGATCGGCAATCCGACCAATCCCACCAGCGTGTTGCATCCAGCGACGTTGATCAATTCCTTGCGAGGCCCAAGCCGCGTCGTTGTCGTCGATGAGGCCTTTATGGATGCAGTGCCAGGGGAAGTGGAATCCGTGATCAGTAACGACCTGACAGGCCTCCTGGTTCTTCGCTCACTGACCAAGACCTGGGGCTTGGCTGGACTGCGCGCGGGCTATGTGATCGGCGAGCCGGAGCTGATTGCGGCCATGCGGCGACAGCAACCGCCCTGGTCAGTGTCAACACCCGCGTTGGCGGCAGTGGTCGCCTGTATGAGCCCCGAAGCGCGCAGTCTTGCCGCCGCGGCGGCCGAGCAGATTGCAAACCGACGGGCCTATCTGGTGGAGCGATTGGCCGATCTCGGCCTCGAGGTTGCCGGCCTGCCGCAAGGCCCCTACGTGTTGGTCAATACCAGCGGCGTAGCTGGAGATCGGGAACCCGGCTGGGTCCGCCTCGCTTTGCGCGACCACGGCTTCGCCGTACGGCGTGGCGAAACCTTCCCCGGCCTTGGGTTTGAGTGGATCCGGATTGCCGTACGCGAACCTGAGACGACCGACAAGCTAGTGACGGCCCTTCGCCGACTTGTCAGACTCTAAGTGAGCTATGGCGCGCTGAGTGTCTGACAGGTCGTGCACGCCTGGGAGGAGGTGCGGCGGATGGGCGGTGGACATAGCCAGGAAGTGACTGCGACCGGCGAACACCGAAAACGGCTCAGTGTCGTACTCGTGATCACCAGTGTGGTGCTGATCGCTGAGGTGGTCGGCGGTCTCATTGCCGGCTCACTGGCCCTGCTCGCCGACGCCGGCCACATGCTGACCGACTCGACCGGGCTGATCTTGGCACTCATCGCGGCATCCCTGGCCACGCGCGCCGCAACAGAGAAACGGACCTTCGGACTTCAGCGCGCCGAGGTGCTGGCAGCCCTAGGCAATGCGCTGCTGCTGGTTGGCGTTGCCGTTTGGGTGCTGATCCAAGCCGTCGATCGACTGCGCAGCCCTTCGGAGATCGACGGCGGTCTGATGCTCGTGGTCGCTGTCGTCGGCGCAGTGGCGAACCTGGCCGGACTCCTCATACTGCGGCCGGCACAGGCCAAGAGCCTGAACGTGCGTGGCGCCTATCTCGAGGTGCTCGGCGATCTGATCGGCTCGTTGGCCGTTGTCGTCGCCGCAGTGCTGATCTTGATTACCGGATGGACGCCCATCGATGCGATCGCTTCGCTGCTCATCGTGGTGGTGATTATCCCGCGGGCTTGGTCACTGCTCCGTGAGGTCGTAGACGTACTTCTGGAAGCTACGCCTCACGGCGTCGACCTCGCCGAAGTACGCGAGCACATCAAGCAGGTACGTGGGGTAGTCGACGTACACGACCTGCACGCCTGGACGATCACCAGCGGCGTACCGGTCCTGTCGGCGCACGTCATCGTGGACCACGCCTGCATAAGCGAGGGCCGCTCCGGTGTGGTGCTCGATCGGCTGGGCGAATGTCTTGGCGGGCACTTCGACGTCTCGCACTGTACCTTCCAGCTCGAGCCGGTTGGCCACCAAGAGCACGAGGCTGCCCACCACGCCTGATGAGGACGGCGGTGGATTCCACCGCGCCCAGGATCGCGCGCCGCTGTCCTGGACGAACGAACGAGCAGACACGCTCTTTCGTCTGTGAGTGAGAGAGGAAGGCAGCGGCTCCAAGGCGCGATCCTCGCGAGCGGAGCGAGCAATCAGACACTGCGCAAGCAGCTCCAAGGAACTGTCAGATGTGGATGCAAGTCTTGTCACCATGTCTACCCAGTACTACACGGCCAGCAGCATCGACGGCTTCATAGCTGATTCGGACAACTCGCTGAGCTGGCTTTTCCAGTTCAGCGAGCCCAGCGGCATGGAGGATGAATTTCCCCGATTCATCGCCACAGTCGGCGCGATAGCGATGGGTTCCACGACGTACGAGTGGATCGCAGATCACACCGGCTTCTTGGCCGAGCCGAGCAAGTGGGAGTACACGGTACCGACGTGGGTGTTCAGCAGTCGGGATCTGCCTCGCGCCGAGGGTCTGGACATTCGCTTCGTCTCCGGCGACGTAGCGCCTGTCCACCAGGAGATGCAGCAGGTCGCCGACCACCGAAACATCTGGCTGGTGGGCGGCGGTGATCTGGTCGGTCAGTTCCATGATCAGGGCCTGCTCGATGAGGTGATCATCGGCATTGCATCAGTGACTCTGGGCTCAGGAGCCCCGTTGCTGCCGCGGCGAATTGTGACGCCTCCCCTGCAACTCCTGGACGCCACCCCCTACGGGAAGGATTTCGTAATGCTGCGCTATGCGGTGCGCCGGACTAGCGAAACCTGAGCAGACGCATGCTGTTGGCGACCACGAATACGGAGCTGAGGGCCATTGCTGCGGCGGCGATCATCGGGTTCAGCAGGCCGGCCGCGGCCAACGGGATTGCCACGATGTTGTAGGCGAACGCCCACCAGAGATTGCCGTGAATGGTCCGCAGCGTCGCCCGGGAAAGCCGCAGGCCGTCAGCCGCTACCCGCAGGTCACCGCTGATCAAGGTCAGATCGCTGGCATGGATTGCCGCATCGCTGCCGGTGCCGAGCGCAATTCCAAGATCAGACTGCGCCAGCGCGGCCGCGTCGTTGACTCCATCCCCGACCATGGCCACGCGGTGCCCAGCCTCCTGTAGCCGGATCACTTCGGCAACCTTCTGTTGCGGAAGTACGTCAGCCATCACATCCTCAACGCCGATCTCAGCAGCAACCGCTCGGGCCGCAGCCTCATGATCACCGGTAAGTAGCACCGGGCGCAGTCCCAGCCATCGAAAGTCTTCTACGGCTTCGGCTGAAGTCGGCTTGACTACATCAGCGACAGTGATCACGCCCCGCGCTTGGCCGCCCCACCCGACCATGACGGCCGTGCGTCCCAAGGCTTGCTCGGCCGCGTACGCCTCCCGTAGCTCCGCGGAAACCTGCAGTGCTTCCTTCTCAAGGAGCTGTACCCGCCCCAGGATTACCGACTCGCCAGCGTCGCTGGTCGCGCCAGCAGCGACTGTTGCTGACAACTCGGCGAGGACGCCGAGCCCGGGGCGGTTGTGGAGCTTGGTGACGGACTTGAGTTCGCCATGGTGACGCGCGTGGTCGGCGATGGCCTTGGCGATTGGGTGATCTGAGCCAGACTCGGCCGAGCCTGCCGCGGTAATCACCTCAGCCGTTCTGGCCTCTGCGCCAGCGGTCACGGCAACGACGGCCATGCGACCCTCGGTGACTGTTCCGGTCTTGTCCAGAACGATGGTATCGAGATGTCGGGCCGACTCCAACACCTCAGGACCCCTGATCAAGATGCCGAGCTGCGCGCCCCGCCCAGTGCCGACCAGCAACGCAGTCGGCGTCGCCAGCCCAAGTGCGCAGGGACAGGCGATGATCAACACCGCCACCGCGGACGTGAAGGCAAACGACAAACCTGCACCCTGACCAAGCCAGAAGCCCAGAGTTGCGACCGCTAGCGCGATCACGATCGGCACGAACACCCCAGAAACGCGATCAGCCAGCCGCTGCACCGCAGCCTTGCCGCCCTGGGCTGCCTCGACCATGCGTACTACTTGGGCGAGCTGAGTGTCGGAGCCGACCCGGGTGGCTTCGACGATCAGCCTGCCATGGGTGTTGACTGTGGCCCCGACTACGGCATCGCCTGGTCCGACCTCGACGGGTACCGATTCGCCCGTCACGGTCGAGGCGTCCACAGCACTATGGCCGGAGACGATCACCCCATCAGTGGCCACTCGCTCTCCTGGGCGTACGACGAACCGGTCGCCCACGTGGAGCTGGGAAATGTCGACGACCGTCTCACCATTCGCCGTGAACAGGGTGACCTCCGACGGCGCCAGCTCGAGCAGGGCGCGCACTGCAGCGCCGGATCGCCGCTTCGCCCGCGCCTCAAGGTAGCGGCCGAGAAGGATGAACGTCGTGATTCCGACCGCAGCCTCGAGATAGAGGCTGGCCGTCGGGGCATGCCTGATCAGCCGAAACTCGAACGGATGCGTGAAGCCGATCTCGCCAGCAGCCCCGAAGAGCAGCGCGTACGCCGACCAGCCGAACGCAGCCAGAGTGCCGATCGAGATCAAGGTATCCATGGTTGCGGTGCCGTGCTGCAGGTTGAGCAAGGTAGCGCGGTGGAACGGCCAGGCGCCCCAGATGACTACCACACCTGCCAGAGCGAATGACACCCACTGCCACCACGGAAACTGCCAGGCGGGAACCATCGAGATGATGATTACCGGCAGGCTCAGCACCCCGCAGATGATCAGCCGGCGGCGTAGTTGCCGCAGTTCAAGATCGGGGTCACGCGGGCTCTCGGTGGGCAGGGTGGCGTGGTAGCCGGTCTTCTCGATGGTGTCGATCAAGGTCTGCGCGGTGGTTGCCTTTCCGGCGTGAACTGTGGCTTTCTCCGTTGCATAGTTGACGGTCGCATCGACACCCTCGAGCCGGTTGAGCCGCTTCTCAATTCGCGCGGCACACGACGCGCACGTCATGCCCTGGACGTCAAGCTCGATCGTCCGTACCGCGACATCCGCCTGAGTCATCGGGTCACCTGCACAGTGAAGGGAGCCAGATAGAGTTGGTCGCCCCTGTAGAACTCCACGAACAGCCGGTAGCTGCCCCGATCGGGCACGGCGCCGAGGAAGTCCAGCGTTGGCCCAGTGCCAGTCGAGGTGGAGTGCATGTGCAGATAACCAAGATCGGGCGGCCGGATCAGGACACTGTGGCCCATCTCGCCGTGTGCCGGTTGGAGATCGGTCACCGGCTGACCACGATCGGTCACCGTGATCCCGCTGCGGCTGTCGGCGCTGGTGGTGAGCTCGCCGGTACGCGTCACCGTCAGGCCCCTGATCTGGGTCTGATCAGCGGCCGGCGGAAGGGGCTTAGGGCGATACGTGCCCTGGACCGTGAAGTCGGTGGCAAGAGCAATCTCTCGACCGAGCGCCTTCGACTGAAAATGGACGATCACGTGCCATGGGCCTGGTGTGAGATTGAGGATTCCCCACCACGACGTGCCCTCGCCCTGCTGCGGCATGACGTGCTGGTATCCAGTCAGGTCACGACGGAAAGCGATCAAATGCATATGCTCGCCGGCATCCTCATCGAGTTCTGATATCACCTGGCCGCCTGGCGCAGACACGGCGAACTCGACCACCACGTCCTTGCCAGGCTTCTGCTCATGCTCCACCGCGCGCAATGTGTAGCCCTCCACGGTGCTCGCTGGCGCAACCATCTCGGAGGTGTGTGTCGCGACTGGCGCCAACAGCGCTCGTGACTGGCTACCCGTCGCGTAGGAGATGCCGAAGATGGCCGCCAGCAAGGCCAGGAAGGCGACCAGCTTGGCGGGTGGGTTCATAGTCGGACGGCGATCGTTCTCATGGAGCCGCAGCCGAGGCTGCGGCCACGCTGTAGCCTGCCTCGTCCACTGCCGCCTCAATGCTCTCGAAGGGGATCTCGGTGTCGCTCGTGACGATCAGCCGGCCGCTATGGAGATCGACCTTGACGTCAGTCACTCCGCTGACAGCAGAGACTTCCTCGGTCACCGAGCTCACGCAGTGCTGGCAGTGCATCCCAGTTACGCGGTATTCACCGGTGACAGACATAGACGTTTCCTTTGCTAGGTATTGCGGAGCGTTGACTAGGAGCGGACGAGACGTGCGATGGCACTCGACGCTTCCTGGATCTTGCTATCGGCCTCGAGTCCTCCTTCGGCGGCAGCGCGTACGACGCAGTGGCTCAGGTGTTCCCCGAGAAGGCCGAGAGCGACCGACTGCAGGGCTCGCGTCATTGCGGATACCTGGGTGAGGATATCGATGCAGTACTGCTCCTCCTCGATCATCTTCTGCAGGCCGCGCGCCTGCCCCTCAATTCGACGCAATCGTCTAAGGTAGTCGTCCTTGTTGGCGATGTAGCCGTGATGGCCGGCGGGATCAGACATCGGTCTTCCTTGATCTCTAGGTACCCCCTCAGGGTATAGCGAGCGTCAAGTCGATACCCAGCGAAGCGCATGTGATGATGTTCGATCAAAGATCCGCAATTGTTGCAGCTGGTTTTCAACAGCTTGCGGATGAACCTGTGGGTAATACGTTCCGACGGGGGAAAATCACACCACGGTTCTCCAGGCCGCATCCGAGTCGTGAGATGGTCGAAAAGAACTTCCATCCACCCCTCGAATTGACGCATCTCCCCTAGTCAGCACCCAGTTGCCGATCCCAGCACGGTACGAGTCCCCAGGCCGGTACCCAGGGTCTGCACAGGCGGACAGCGTGTCCCCCACAGAACGCAATTTGTTGTCCACAGGCCCTGTGGATAAAGGGCTGTTCAGGTCGGCCCCTGCGGCGTACGGTTCCCGCATTGACCTGTCGCAGCGTCGCGCGCGGTACGTGTCAGTGCATGTCACTAGTGTTCCGAACGCGTATTCGATTGGTGCTGAGGCGGGTGTCCGACGGGCTCGGGGGCAGCGTCCAGCGGATGTGTAAGGAGTAAGGGTGAGTGTTGCCGAGGTGATGCCGCCCTACAGCGGCGACGCGCCTCGCCAATCCGGTCGAACACTATCCGACCGTACGCCGCCGCAGGACATGGAGGCCGAGCAGTGCGTGCTTGGCGCCATGCTGATGAGCAAGGACGCGATTGCCGACGTCGTCGAGGTGCTCCGCGGTGCGGACTTCTACCGGCCGGCTCATGAGCAGGTCTACAACGCCATCATCGACCTGTACGGTCGGGGCGAGCCGGCTGACGCCATCACCGCCTCCGACGAGCTAGGTAAGCGCGGCGAGCTGCTGCGAATCGGCGGCGCGCCGTACCTCCATACGCTGCTGGCAAGCGTCCCGGTGGCCGCCAACGCGGGCTACTACGCGCAGATCGTGCATGAGAAGGCGGTCCTGCGCCGACTGGTCGAAGCCTCGGTCCGGATAGGGCAGATGTCGTACGCCGCCGAAGGTGACGTCGATGACATCGTGGACCGCGCCCAAGCCGAGGTCTACTCCGTCAGTGAGCGGCGGGCGTCGGAGGACTACAAACCGCTGTCGGAACTGATGCAACCCACTCTCGATGAGATGGAGGCCATCGAGTCTCGAGGCGCGGGACTGTCGGGTGTGCCTACCGGGTTCGCCGATCTCGACGAACTGACTAACGGCCTGCATCCGGGACAGATGGTCATCATTGCCGCTCGACCGGCAGTCGGGAAGTCGACGCTGGCTTTGGACTTTGCGCGCTCAGCCTCGATCAAGAACGGTCTTACCTCGGTCATCTTCAGTCTGGAGATGAGCCAGATCGAGATCACCATGCGACTGCTGTCTGCCGAGGCGAGCATCCCGCTGTCACACATTCGTGGCGGGCGCATGAGCGACCAGGACTGGAATCGGGTGTCGGCGAAGATGGGTCAGGTCTCCGAAGCCCCGATGTTCATCGATGACTCCCCCAATCTGACGATGATGGAGATTCGTGCGAAGGCGCGCCGGCTCAAGCAACGTCATGACCTCAAGCTGGTGATCATCGATTACATCCAGCTGATGACGTCTGGCAAGAAGGTCGAATCGCGGCAACTCGAAGTCTCGGAGTTCTCGCGCCAGCTGAAGCTGTTGGCCAAGGAGCTCGACGTGCCGGTCGTCGCTTTGTCGCAGCTCAATCGCGGCCCGGAACAGCGGACTGACAAGAGGCCGATGCTTTCTGATCTTCGCGAGAGCGGCAGCCTCGAGCAGGACGCCGATGTCGTGATCCTGCTCAATCGTCCTGACCTTTACGACAGGGACTCTGATCGCGCCGGTGAGGCCGATTTCGACGTGGCCAAGCATCGCAACGGCCCGACAAAGATGATCACTGTGGCATTCCAGGGACACTACTCCCGCTTCACCGACATGCAGTTCTGAGCGGTGAAGACGTGGGTGAGGTCTCTTGGTCAGCCGCCAACCTCAGACGCTTGGAGCGTCACGCGCTGCATCCGCCGGCGCCGTCCGGCACCACTCCCGCTGAGATCGCCGCAGCCATCTGCGGTGCTCACGCGCAGGTGCTGTCTGCGGGCGAGGTGTCGCTGGCGCTGCGCATCCAGGGGGCCACCCGGACCACCATCCGTCGTGCTTTGTGGGACGACCACAAGCTGATCAAGACTTACGGCCCACGTGGCACCGTGCACCTGCTTCCGACCGAGGATCTCCCGATCTGGACGGCGGCACTCTCCGCCATTCCGGGGCACTCTCCCTTTCCTGACGACGTACGCCTGACTTGGGCGCAGACGGAGCAGATTATTGATGCCATCGGTCGGGCACTCGAGGACGCCGAGCTCACCATCGACGAGCTGGACCGAGCCATCGTCGACCTGGTCGGGTCCTGGGCGGGCGATCGTGTGATGCCCGCTTTCCAGGAGATGTGGCCGCGATGGCGGCAGGCGGTCAGCGCGGCTGCACATCGCGGTGTGCTGTGTTTCGGACCGAACAAGGGCCGACGCATCACCTATACCAATCCGCACCGCTGGCTTCCCGGATTCAGGCCGGCAGCGATGGAGCAAGCTATCGCCACCGTGATCACGCGCTACTTGTACGCGTACGGTCCAGCGACGCCACAGCAGTTCGGCCAGTGGATCGGTGCCCCGCCCGCTTGGGCAAGTGAGCAATTCGACCGGCACAGCCGGAAACTCACCAAGATCAACTTCGACGGCGTGCCCGCGTGGGTGAGTTACGAGGACACGGAAATGCCTGCAGCAGCAAGCGCCAAAGGTAGTGCTTTGCTGCTGCCCTACTTCGACGCATACGCCGTCGGAAGTCAGCCGCGAGACCAGCTTTTCCCGCGTGAGGCCGCGAAGCGCGCCCTCGCGCCGTCCGGCCAGGCTGGCAACTATCCGGTACTGCTCATTGATGGCGTCGTCGCGGGCGTTTGGCATCAGCGTCGCTCCAGCCGCCAGATCGAGGTCACGGTCGAGCCGCTCATCAAGCTCACCGCCGCTCAGCACCGGGCTCTGGAGACTCAAGTCGACCGAATTGGCCAGATCCTCGAAGGGAATGCTCGGCTCATTGTCGGGACGGTCAGCGTCGGAGGGCACGCTTGAGCTTTGTGAGAGGCTCTCGCCATGATGACTGGGCTGTTGGCCTTTCTCGGCGTATCCGCTCTGGTGATCTGCACGCCGGGTCCCGATACCGCGCTGACCGTCCGCAACTCGATTGTCGGCGGACGCCGCGCCGGCGTATTCACTGCTGCCGGCATTGCTGCCGGGCAGTTGGTGTGGACCGTCGCAGCGAGTTTGGGCATCGCTGGCCTGTTGCAGGCGTCCCAGCCCGCCTTCACAGCGCTCAAGATCGCTGGCGCGGCGTACTTGATCTTTCTTGGCGTGCAGTCGATCTTGGGAGCGATTCGCGGCCGCCACAGCAAGCCAGAGCGCCGAGTCGGATTGCACGAGCTCGCGCCGCGACGAGCAATGCGCCAAGGGTTCATCAGCAATCTCGCCAATCCCAAAATGGCGGCCTTTTTTCTCAGCTTGCTTCCCCAGTTCGTCCCGGTCGCGTCAGGCCGCGTTGCTGCACTCCTTCCACTCGGTTTGGTGTTCTGCCTCATGACATTCGGCTGGCTATCGCTCTACGCCGTCGTCCTCAACAAAGTGGGACCATTCCTGCAACGGTCACGGGTGCGGCGCACCCTCGACGCGGCGACGGGGACTGTTCTGGTCGCCTTAGGTCTCCGACTCGCGACCGAAACCCGCTAGTCCTTGCGCGGGATTATGGCTGGACCGCGACGGGTATGTCACCTGGAGAACCTGTAATGCAGAGCGCATTTTCACCCACGAAGGAGAACGGCGATGTCGGAGTACGTTGCGACTGCCCAGTGCGAGATTGATGCTCCACCCGATGAAGTGTGGCAGGCGCTGACCGATCCCGAGCTGATCAAGAAATACATGTTCGGCTCGGAGGTGAAGACCGATTGGCAGCCTGGTAGCCCGATCACGTGGCAAGGTGAGTTCGAGGGCCGTGCGTACCAGGACAAAGGGGAGATCATCACCGTCGAACCGGGTCGGCGATTGGAAGTCACCCACTTCAGCCCGCTCACCGGTCAGGAAGATCGGCCGGAAAACTACCATCGGGTCCGCTACGACCTACAGCCGGCCAACGGCGGCACCTCGTTACGGCTAACCCAGGACAACAGCGGCAGCGCCGAGGAGGCTGAGCACTCCGGCGCCAACTGGCAGATGATGTTGGATGGCCTGAAGAAAGTTGTTGAGCAAGAGAGCTGAGCGAACAGCCGCCCACCTGGCAAATCAGACCGGCTCCAGCATGATCACCGGGATTTGCCGGGGCGCAGCGCGGCGGTGGTATTGCTCCCACCACGGATACACCGTGAGGCTACGGGAGACATAGCGCTCTCGCTCCTCGTCCTTCAGTTCGCGAGCTCGCATCGCTACTGCGGAACCTTTCCAGGTGATCATTGCCTCCGGGTTTGCGCGCAGGTTGTGGTACCAATCCGGGTTCGAAGGCTTGCCGAAGTTGGAGGCGATCACTACCAGATGATCACCGTCTGGCAGTGCGAGTACCGGCAAGGTGCGCGGTTGGCCGGTCCGTGCGCCAGTCGTTGTTAGCATGATGATCGGAAGACCGGAAACCCAAGCAGACAAGGTGGTATGCCCGCGCGTGAGCCGGAACACCGCGCGGTCGATGCTGACAACTACTCGCGGGCGTATCCAGGACATCGGGACGATCTCCGCTGCCTTCCGGACAAGTCGACGCACCGGATCGGGACGGCTGTTCTCGAAGTCGATCATCCGTGGCCTTGATCAGACAGATCGAACCAGCCGGATGCGCCGAGAAGCACCTCGGGTTGCTGGGCGTTCAGCGCGGCAACCAGCTCAGCGATCGGAGTCGCGGCCGAGATGGGAGGCATGGGCACGCCAGGAGGGATCATCAGCTGCCTGGTCAGCTTCCGTACCCGTTCGCGTTGGTAGGCCAGAAGGTCGTCCCGGCTCCAGCGGTCATGCTCCAGAAGCTCCATCTCGAGCATGATCACCCTTCAGAGATAGGCCGGTTCATGGACGTTCAGTATCTCTGATTGAGTGACTTGCCATGAGCACCGTCACGATCACCGAGGAACCGCTTTCCCTGGAGGACCTACTTGCGGTCGTCGACGGTGCACGGGTAGAACTCGCGGACAGCGCCCGTGCGGTGATCGCGGCCAGCCGAGCCGTCGTCGACCACGCCCTGTCCCGCAACGACGCCGTGTACGGCCTAACCACGCAGGTCGGTCATGGCAAGGACACGCGGCTGACTGAGGAGCAGATCCGGGGCGAGCAGATGTTCTTGGTCATGTCCCACGGCGGCGGTGTCGGGCCGGCGCTACCCACGCCGCAGGTGCGCGCGGCCCTGACCGTACGGCTCAATGGGATCGCCCAAGGCGGCTCCGGTGCCTCACCTGCCGTTGCCGACGTACTCATGGCGATGCTGAACGCTGGTGTGCACCCCCTCGTCCCCGAGATCGGGTCGGTCGGGGCAGGCGACCTCGGGCCCATGGCTGGCATGGCTCAGGTCGCAGTGGGGCAAGGCAGGGCGGAGTACCAAGGCGAGCAACTCCCCGGCGGCGAAGCGCTACGCCGGGCCGGGATCACCCCACTGGTAGTCAGCGGCAAGGACGGATTGGCGCTGGTGTCGGCCAACGGGGTTTCAGTCGGCCACGCGGCGCTAGTCATCGTCCGGGCTGAGCGACTGGCGGAGGCGGCGGACATCGCTGCGGCGGTTTCCATGGAGGCGACCGCGGCCAACCCATCGATCCTTCATCCAGCCGTCGCGCGCGCCAAGCGGATCCCCGGTCAGGCGGCGGCGGCTGATCATCTTCGGAGCCTGCTGGCCGGAAGCGGGCTGCTGCAGCCCGGTGGACCCAAGTCCGTTCAGGACGCCTTGTCGTTCCGGGTCGTGCCGCAGGTACATGGTGCGCTGCGAGAGCACATCGCTGCCGCTCGGAATGCCGTCGTGACAGAGCTGAACGCCGCCGACGACAACCCGCTGGTCTCGATACCGGACCAGATGCTGATCAGCAACGGCAACTTCCACCCGATGATGCTCGCCATTGCCTGCGACTCGCTTCGGATCGCCCTCGCCCAGGTTGGGCAGCTCAGCGAGCGGCGGCTGTCCCACCTCTGGGACGGGTGCATGCAGCAGATGACTGGCCTGCCCACGACCGGTGAGCCGATGACGATGTACGGGCTGCAGCTGCGGTACCCGGCCGCGGCCCTCTTCCCTGAGCTCAAGCAACTGGCCGCACCTGCCACTCTGGACATACCGCCGTTGGATCTCGGCGTAGAAGATCACCACACCGCTGCGCCACTGAGCGTCCGGAAAACCGACACCGCCCTGGGGCTGCTCGAGGACCTCTTGGCTATCGAACTCCTGCTCGCCCGCGATCTGCTCGGACTGAGACCGGAAAAGTCGGTCCTCGGCGCTGGTCCGCACGCGGCCCTTCGCATGGTGGAGGAGGCGATCACGGTGGCGGACCCGCGGCCAGACGAGGTACACCGCGCCTTGCGGCAGCGCTTCCCGGTCAGGCAGGCGGGTGGGTCCGCAACCAACGGGCAAAGTGCGGAACGGTAAAGGCCAAGGTGCCGCGCTCCGCGGAGTAGACCAGGCCCTTTTTTAGCAGCGCATCTCGAGCGGGCGACAGCGATGAGGGCTTACGGCCAAGAATCTCTGCGACATCAGTGGTGGAGACGGCTGCATCCGGTGCCAACTCCGTGGTCAGGCCAGCCATAGCCCGCAGGTAGTCGCGTTCGGCGGGCGTCGCCCGCTCGTACCGGGACCCGAAGAACCCGACAGCCAGCTCAGCCTCCGCCTCGGGGGCGGCCACTGCCACATCGGCTGCCGTGATGGGTGAGTCGGGCGCATGGTCCCAAGCCGCCTTGCCGTAGGCCTGCACGAAATACGGGTAGCCGCCTGAGGTTGCGCCCATCGCAGCAAGCGCATCTGACGACCACGTCGCCCCTTCGCGTTCAGCCGGCGCCAGCAGTGCCCGCTCCACTCCGGCGGAGTCGAGGCGGTCAATTCGGACGTACCTGAACAGTCGCTCGGAGTACGACTTCGAGGCTGACAGCACGCTGGGTAGATGGGGCAGCCCGGCGCCGACCACCATGAGCGGCGCGCCGGTCTGGGACAGCTCATGGCAGCTCGCGCAGAGCGCCGAGACGTCCTCAGGCGTCAGATCCTGCATTTCGTCGATGAACACGGCCACGCCAACGCCCACGTCGGCGGCCAGGCAGGCCACATCGGTGAGCAACTCCAGCAGGTCGATCTCCATGTCACCGGAGTCCGCCCGGCCGGTGCTTGGCGGCCCGTCGATCGCAGGCGTCCAGCGCTCGATGAGCTTCCCACCGCGCGGGTTGGTGCGCAGCCCGAACGCCTTCAGCGTGGCCAGCACCTCACGCACCCGATCCGGTGCTCGATGGCGCACCGAAAGCTCGCGCGCAGCTGCGTGCAATGCCCCTGTGAGCGGCCGGCGGAGGCTCGTGTCAGGCCGAGCCTCCACCTTCCCGGTTCCCCAGCCGCGGTCCAGTGCTTTGGATCGCAGTGCGTTGAGCAGCACTGTCTTGCCCACTCCGCGCAGCCCGGTGAGGATAAGGCTGCGTTCGGGCCGGCCACGCTCCACACGCTCCAGAGCAACGTCGAATGCAGTCAGCTCCGCGTCCCGACCGGCGAGTTCCGGCGGACGCTGACCAGCTCCGGGTGCGTACGGATTCCGGACCGGATCCATGTCTCGGACCGTATCAGCGCATCTAGCGCATTCCTTAGATTTGGTTAGATAACACTCGACGTGTCGCGCCCAGGAGCCGATGAGCTGCCAATGGTTGGACCTGCTAGCTATCGTCGATGGCACTGTCCCTTTGTAACATTGGAGCATTCATGAGCCTCATCAAGGGCCTCCTCAAGACCGCAATCGCGGCCAAACTCATTCAGGTCGCCCAGCGCGAACTGTCCAAGCCGGAGAACCAGCAGAAGATCAAGGAAGGCCTCCGCAGGGTCCAAGAGGCCGCCAGGTCTCGCCGCTGATCGGTGCCTGAGCTGTCGGACATGTGCCCCTGAGCCTGTGGCGCATGTGCCCTGAGCCTGTCGAAGGGCACAGGTTCGCGCAACGACAGGCCCGCGCTTCGACAGGCTCAGCGCGCGGGTATCTGCCGATCACGAGTCGATCATGAGCTGCTTCCG
>Ga0081455_10003163_pt1 | contig 19122 bp, 19 predicted proteins | sample TabmetS3T2R1_FD_70207 | JGI IMG/M metagenome (GOLD analysis project Ga0081455, IMG submission 70207) | Tabebuia heterophylla rhizosphere microbial communities from the University of Puerto Rico - S3T2R1 | ecosystem: Host-associated > Plants > Roots > Rhizosphere ... | reverse complement strand
GGGCAGCTTCGAGGAGGTCAATCGACTGTTCCTCGAGAACGGCTGGAGCGACGGCCTGCCGATCGTGCCGCCGACCAAGGAGAAGGTCGCCGAGTTCCTCGCCTTCACCGATCTCCCGGCGGACCACGCCATCGGCAAGCTGTTGCCCGACAACCGGGTGGCCACGGTGTGGAACGTCGCCGTCAACGGCGTGATGGCCGGCTGCCGGCCGGAATACATGCCGATTCTTATCGCGCTCGTGGAAGCCATGGCCGACCCGCAATACGGCGTCGAGCATTCCGGCAACACGCCCGGTGCGGAAACACTGATCGTGCTGAACGGGCCGCTGATCAAGCAGCTCGGCTTCAACTACGAGCAGGGTGCGCTGCGCGACGGCTTCCAGCCCAACACCACGATTGGCCGCTTCTGGCGCCTCTATCTGCGCAACGTCGCAGGCTTCCTGCTGCACCAGAACGACAAGGGCACCTTCGGCAACACCTGGCGCGTGGTGCTGGCGGAGAACGAGGACAGCCTGGTCAAGATGAAATGGCCCACGGTTGCGGCCGACATGGGTGCACCGACGGGCGAAAGCGCTGTCACGATCTCGCGCTTCACCGGCGGCAACGTCATCGTCTCGGTGTTCGGCGACAGCGCGGAGAAGGTGCTGCCCTATCTCGGCAACGCCTTGGCCCAGCACACCGGCTGGGAGGTGATCTTCACCGTCGGCATGGCGACCGGTACCTATCGGCCTCTCTTGGTGCTGAGCCCGCTGATCGCCGAGACCATCGCCAAGACGATGACCAAGCGCCAAGTGCAGGAATGGCTCTTCGACCGTGCGCGCATGCCCGCGCATCTCTTCGAGAAGTACCTGTGGGGTTGGACAAACCTGGTGCCGGGCAAGCGGTCGCTGAACGACTGGGTGCGTCTGGGCAAGCTGCCGAAGACTTTCGCCGGCAACGATCCCAACCGCCTGGTGCCTGTGGTCACCAAGCCCGAGCACATCATGATCGCAGTGTCGGGCGATCCGCTGCGCTCGAACTGCTATCTGTTCGTGCACAACGGCATGCTGGGCTTCCCGACGACGAAGGCCGTGAAACTACCGGCGGCGTGGCGGAGCAAGCTGCGCGACGCGCCGGCATGAGCAAAGGGCATGAGCAAAGGGCATGAGCCAAGGGGGATGAGCGACGATGACAGCCTCTGGATCGTGCTGCCCACGGGCCAGCAAGCGGGCGGCGGCTGGATCGACGACACGCTGAAGCAGCGCGCTGCCGAGCAGGGGCTTCTGTCCAAGGTCCCGCTCGCCGCGCAATTCCCGCGCCAGCGCATCGAGGTGGTGCGCGGGCCCAACGCCGAGGAACGGGTGCAGGAGCTATGCCTGCGCCGGGGCTGGAGCGACGGGCTGCCGGTCGTGCCGCCGACTGTTGCGCGCGTGAAGACGGCGCTCGCTTTCACCGATCGCGCACCGAGCGAGGAGCTGGGCGAGGTCGAGCCGCTCAAGGGGCTCGCCACCGTCGAGAAGATCGCCGCCAACGCCGTGATGGCGGGCTGCCGGCCGGAATACTTGCCCGTCGTGCTGGCTGTCGTCGAGGGCCTGCTCGATCCGGACTTCAATCTGCGCGGCGTGCAGACGACGGATGAGAACGTCACGCCGCTCATCGTCGTCAATGGCCCGATCGCGCGCGAGCTCGACGTCAACGCCCGTTTCGGCGCGCTCGGCCCCGGATGGCAGGCCAACGCCTCGATCGGCCGCGCGATCCGCCTCGTCATGCACAATATCGGCGGCGGCTGGCCGGGCGCGGTCGCCTTTGCCGGCCTCGGCCAGCCCGGTCGCTATACGCTCTGCCTCGCTGAGAACGAAGCACAGAGCCCATGGGTACCGTTGCATGTCGAGGCCGGGCTCGCCGCCGAGGCGAGTGCGGTGACGCTCACGCGCGCGGAGTCGGTGATCAACGTCACCGGTGGCCTGGCAGAGATTGCGAGCGTGATGGGCACAGCCGCGTCGGGCTTCGGCATCCTGTGGAGCGGCAGGCCTACCGTGCTGCTGGCGCCAGCGGTTGCCGCCGACTGTGCGCGTCGCGGCATGGCCAAGGACGACGTGCGGCGTTTCCTGTGGGAACGCGGCCGCTGGCGCCGCGACGACTGGCAGTCGTCGTGGCTGACCGAACGCATCGTTGCCAACCGCCGCTGGCCCGACTGGGTCGAAGAGGCGGCGAAGTCGGGCGACATTCCGGCCGCTCGCAGCCCGCACGACATCGTGCTGGTCGTCGCTGGCGGCGACATCCCCATTCCGCAGAACGCCTACTGCCCTTCGTGGGGCTTTCCGCCCGCCCGTATCACCCGCGAGATTCGGCTGCCCGCGGACTGGAAGCAACTGCTGATGGAGGCGAAAGAAGCAGCCGACTTTCTTGCCGGAGCGCGGACCTCCAGGTCCGCGCTCCAATGACGCGAGGTAGACATGTCATCGATATTCGATATCGCCGTCATCGGCGGCGGCATCACCGGCCTCACCGCCGCCCAGCATGCGGCCCTGGCGGGCGTCTCGGTGGTGCACTTCGTCGAGGACGGCATGCCTGGCGGACTGGTGATCAACGTCGGCGAGCTCGACGGCTGGCCGTCCTCCGCTGCGGTCGGTGGCGCCGAGCTTGCGGCGGGGATGCTCACGCGCAACGAATCGCTCGGCGTCACGCTCGTGCCTGCACGCATCGACAGGATCGAGGGTGGCGCGATCAAGACGCTCAGCGGCCCTGACGGCACCTGGCGGATGCGTCAGGTGATCGCGGCGACCGGTGCTGCGCTGAAACCTCTCGACGTGCCGGGCGCTCAGCGCCTCGTCGGCCGCGGCGTGTCGCAATGCGCGTGGTGCGATGGCGGCCTCTATCGCGACGCCGACGTCGTCGTTGCCGGCGGCGGTGATTCGGCTCTCTCGGAGGCGCTCCATCTCGCCCAATTTGCGCGCTCCATCACCATCGTCACGCGCGGCGAGACCTTCCGTGCACGCAAGAGCTACGTCGCGCGCATCGCGTCCGACGAGCGCTTCCAGCTGCGCTGGGCGACCGACATTGCCGAAGTGCTGGGCCAGGATGGTGTCGAGGGCGTACGCGTACGTGACCACGAGACCGGCAGCGAGGAAGTCATTCCCTGCAGCGGCTTGTTCGTCTTCGTCGGGCTGACCGCCAATGCGGGTTTGCTCGGCCCGGAGGTGGCGCGCGACGACGCCGGGTTCTTGGTCACAGACGCAAGTTTCGAGACAGCAATGCCGGGTGTGTTTGCCGTCGGGGCTATACGTCATGGCTATGGCGGACGCCTCACCCAGGCTGCCGCCGAAGCAACTTGTGCTGCGCAGCAGGCCGCCATGCGCTGCGAGGACTGACTCGGACAGGCCTACGGCTTCAGACGGCCTCTGGGAGCGCGCGCATAGATGTCGCCCGAATTGGCCGTGTGCGGCACCGCCGCAAGCCAGTCCGCCATCGCATTTGCCGCCCGCCACGCGCCCAGGGCTTGAGACTCGCCGATCGCGGCGTTGAATTGCGTGTAGCCAAGAGCGGCGCATCGTTCCAGGCACTCCAAGGCTACGGCTCGCTGGATCGTCGTGAACTCGAACGACAGTGCTGGTACGGCCTGCGACAGGCCGCTCAGCGCTTCGGCTTCAAATCCCTCGATGTCGAGCTTGACGAAGGCCGGCTTGCCATGGCCGTCGATCAGGGCATCGAGCGTCGTGACCGGAACCTCGAGCGATGTCGGCCAAGACTCGCCCTGCCAACCGACGGCCTCGCGGCCTGCCGCGATGAAGTCGTCCGACAACGTGGAAAGGGTCGGATTGTCCAGATTGATCCTCATCTCGGCGGTTCCCGATACACGGCCGATTGCGGACCGAACAATCGCCACATGGCTGTCGCGACCGAACAGCACCCTCAGCACCCGATGAAGCGCGGCCTGTGGCTCCACGGCGACAACCCGCGCGCCGCGGCGGCGAAACGCGGCGACCCGGTCGCCCACATGGGCGCCAATGTCGAAGACGAGGTCACCCGGTGCGATGAACTGGGCATAGAGCTTGTCCATGGCGCGCGCACGTGCCGGATGGCCGTGGTAGATGCGTAAGGATCGAAGTACCCCGATCGTCGTGCGCAAGCCTTGCAGCATGGTCAGTCGGCGGACACTGCATCTGCCGGCCTCGCGACGGACGACGTGCGTCGGCTCAAGGCGGCAGGCGGGGCTGTTTCCTCGGGCAAGCGCCCAATACCGATTCGTTGCAGCGCCAAGCCGATGGACGGCCACGATGTAACGACGCAGAGGGGGATCGAGAGAACGAGACCTCCGGCCATCAGGACGAAAAGGTAAGGCAGGGTCATTGGCTGAGTCAGGGCGAGCATGACGAGAAGGACTGAGCCAAGGAGCGTCTGCGGCCATAATTTGCGGAGCGCCGTCGTCCAGGGAACGGTGTGATCGTCGCGAATCTGCCCCGTCCAGCCGATGAGGCGGCCGAACAGCAACCCCAGGAAAGACGTCGTGTGGCACATCCACATGATCGGCCAGAGCAGCAGCGAAAAGATCGTCTCGACGACAATGCTGGCGACAAACCGCAACCGCCCGCCGAATCCAAGGCTCAACTCCGGTCTGCTCAGGACATCGATCACGGTTGCCACCTTCGGCGCGAACCACATCGACAGAACGACGACCAGCAGAGGCACGCCATAATCCGGGTCGATGAACGCGCTTGTCGTCGGCGCGGCAGCCAGCATTGCCGTGCCGAGGAGCGCCAGGCCGACCCAGGCCGGAGAACCGAGAAACATCAACATCGCGAACACAAGCTGGATGCGGCTGACGGATTTCAAGCCCGGCAAGCCGATGAAGAACCAGTACTGTAATGTGCCCTGTAACCAGCGCTGATCACGCCGGATGAATTCGATCAGGGTCGGCGGGTTCTCTTCCCAGCCGAGATCCTCTTCCGGCAAGACGCGGACGTCGTAGCCTGCGCGCCGCATGAAGGCGGCCTCGATCTGATCGTGGCTGAGAATATGGCCGCTCAGGATGCCTTTGCCTGTCAAAGGTGGGATCTCGCAGTGCTCCTTGAAGGGGGCGATCCGGATGATGGCGTTGTGTCCCCAGTAGGGGCCGCAATCAGCCTGCCACCAAGCGCTGCCGATCGTCCACGAGCGCAAGCCAAGACGCATGCCGAACTGAAACAGGCGAGCGAAGGCGCTCGCTGTCGGCATGCCGATGACCAGGCTCTGCAGGATGCCGAGCCGTGGCTGGCGCTGCATGATGTCGACCATGCGCAGGATGCCTGCCGCCGTCATGAAGCTGTCGGCATCGAGCACGACCATCAGCTCATGATCGTCACCCCAGCGTTCCAGGAACGCGCGGATGTTGCCGGCCTTGAAACCGGTATTTTCTGGTCGCCGGCGATAGGTGACGGGAAGGCGGCCGGCCCATTGGCGCGACAGACCTTCGAACGCCTCTCTTTCTGCAGCGCCAACCTCGGGCCGGCTGGTGTCGCTGAGAATGTAGACGTGGAAGCGCCCAGCTTGCCCCGTCGCTTCGAGGTCGACCATCATCGTGCCGAGATTTCGCACGACCCGATCAGGCGACTCGTTGCGCACGCACATGAGGATCGCCGTCGAGGCGACGACCGACGATGGTGTCCGTCTGCGCATCGCCTCCGGTATCAGGACCTCGCTCGGCTCGCGGGCGCCGGACATGATGACGAGGCCGATGACGGCGTTCCAGAAGCCGACGACCAGCCAGGGTGTCGTTAGGCTGAACAGGAGCAGCAGTACGAGATCGCCTGAGGCAAAGCTTCGCGTCGACAGCGTGAAGGCGGCCAGCGCGAGCAGGCCAGCCATCGAGACAGCGACGAGAGCCAGGAACACAAGGCGGCGGCACCGGACGGATATATCGATCAGGGATTGCACACGCCGCACCGAAAGATACTGGTCAAACGGATGATCTCCTAAACGAACGCATGATAGCGTAGGTGGCTCAGTAGAGGATCAAATCGCCTTGAGGCAATGAACGAGGTTCGTGATGGCCGAAACGGCCCAGGCGCTTTGGTACACCGGGCCAGGCACCGCGCAAATTCAGAGCGAGGAATTGGGACCGCTTTCAGGCGGCTCCGTGCGCATTTGCGCCACTCATGGCGCGATCAGTCGTGGCACCGAAGCACTGGTCGCCGCCGGGCGCGTTCCTCCTTCCGAGTTTGCCCGCATGCGGGCGCCCTTCATGGCGGGAAGCTTCCCGTTTCCCGTGAAGTATGGATACGCGATCGTTGGCAGGGTCGAGCGCGGCCTCGCATCGCTCGTGGGCTGCACGGTCTTCGCGCTGCATCCGCACCAGACCTTGTTCGATCTACCGGCAGATGCCGCGGTCGTCGTGCCCCCAAACGTGCCTGCCTCACGCGCCGTTCTTGCCGCCAACATGGAAACCGCACTGAACGCGGTCTGGGATGCGGGCCCAGGCCCGTTCGGTCGTGTCGCCGTCGTTGGTGCAGGCGTGGTGGGGACGCTCACTGGATTCCTCTGCCGTGAGCTTGGCGGCGGCGATGTCACCCTCGTCGACATCAATCCGGCCCGCGCCGGCGTCGCTGCTGCGTTGGGGTTGCGATTCGCGACGCCGGCCGAGGCGCCGACGGAATGTGGCCTGCTCTTTCATGCCAGCGCCAGCAGTGCGGGCCTCGCGACGGCGCTCGCGCTGGCGGGCGACGAAGCGGCCATCGTCGAGCTGAGCTGGTACGGCGACGGGCCTGTGTCGGCGCCGCTTGGTGGGGCGTTCCACAGCCGACGGCTCAAGTTGATCGCGAGCCAAGTCGGCAAGGTGGCACCTTCGCATCGTCAAGAATGGACCCACCGACGCCGTCTCGAATACGCCCTCGGCCTGCTCGCCGACGATCGGCTGGACGTCCTTCTCGAGCCCGCGATCGCATTCGATGACCTGCCCGCGCGGTTGCCGCGCATCCTGGCGGCTGCCAGCTCCATCCTGTGCCAGTGCATCGACTATACCCAACCCAAGGAAGGTGACCGTGTACGCAGTGGAAGTCCGTGATCACATCATGATCGCCCATTCCTTCAAGGGAGATGTGTTCGGCCCCGCCCGGGCGTTGCATGGTGCCACGTTCGTGGTCGATGCCGCCTTCATGGCGGATGCATTGGACGAGAATGGCATCGTGATCGATATCGGCCGGGCGCATGAAGCCCTGAAGTCGACGCTCGATCCCCTCAACTACAAGAACCTGGACGCTCTGCCGGATTTCGCCGGTCGCAACACGACGACCGAATTCCTGGCGTACCATATCCATGAACGTCTTGCGGAAGCGGCGCGAGCCGGTGGCCTCGGGCGCGACGGCAAGGCGTTGAAGGCCGTTCGCGTCACGATCTCCGAATCCCACGTTGCGCGGGCATGGTACGAGGCGCCGCTATGGCCAGACGCGTAACCTGGGCAATCCCGGGTGATATCGCGACCCTGACCGGAGGATATGCTTACGATCGCCGGATCATCGCCGAGCTGAAAGAGGTCGGTTGGGAGATCGATCTCGTTGGCCTGGGCGATGGCTTTCCCATGCCGAATGCCGCTCAAAAGGCGAGCGCAGAGGCGCGCCTGCTGGGGTTGGCCTCCGATCATCCGATCGTCGTGGATGGCTTGGCCTTCGGCGCTCTGCCGGACGTCGCCGCAAGGCTGCATCGAGCACGGCCTGTGGTCGCGCTGGTCCATCATCCTTTGGCTCTCGAGACCGGCCTGGCTCCGGAGGAATCGGTGCGACTCGAGTTGAGCGAGCGCGCCGCTCTCGCATCGACACGATGCGTCGTCGCGACCAGCCGCTGGACCACCGATGTTCTGATCTCGCGCTTCGGCGTGGCGATGGAACGAATGGCGATGGTTCTGCCCGGAACCGATCCTGCGCCGTTCTCGACCGGCAGTGACGATGGGCCGCTGCGCCTGATCTCGGTCGGGGCGGTCGTTCCGCGCAAGGGCTTCGACATCCTGGTCAAGGCGCTGGCGCAGCTCACGCACCTGCGCTGGCACCTGGTCATCGTCGGAGACCGTCAACGCGATGCCGCGACGGTCGCGCGCCTGGACGGCATGATCGCCCGCTATGGCCTCGCGCGACGCGTCGACTGTCTCGGCAACGTATCGCCGGACGGCCTCGCGGCACTCTATGGCGGCGCCGACCTGTTCGTTCTGGCCTCCCGCTTCGAGGGATACGGCATGGCCTTTGCCGAGGCGCTTGCCCATGGGTTGCCGGTGGTCGGCACGACGGGTGGCGCGATCCCCCAGACCGTGCCGGCGGCCGCGAGCCGTCTCGTTGCGCCCGGCGACGTTGCAGCCCTGACCGAAGCCTTGCGAGAGCTCATCGAAGACGAAGGTTGTCGACGCACGTTGACCGCCACTGCTCGCGCCGTAGCTGCGACATTGCCTACCTGGTCGGGGTCGGGCGTGCAGTTCAGTGACGTGCTGGCGCGGCTTGGCTGAGCATCTATGCTCGCCATCTATGCTCGGGCCCGTTGGCCCGACAGGTCACAGTCGTAGAGGATCTCGGTGCCCAGTGAATGGGTTCGCATCGGCACGCGCAAAGCGCCGGCCATGTCGGTGATGGGCGGCAGATCAAGTCCCGGCTTTCCCGATCCCAGGATCATGGGAGCTACCACCACATGCAATCGATCAAGGCAGCCGGCCGACAGGAAGGAGGAAACTGTCTGTGCCCCGCCTTCGATCAGAACGCGGCACAAGCCGCGGTCGAACAGGGCATCGAGAATGGCCGCAGGCGCGATCCGACCGGCCGTGTCCGGCAGGGTGACCGTCTCGACGTCGCCGGAAACGTTCGGATGGGCCTGCTGGTGCGTTATCACGATGCGATGGACGCCATCCCGCAGAAAGGCCCGTGACCTGGCGGGCAGCGTTCCGCGCGGATCGATGACCACGCGCACCGGATTCGGTCCCGTGACGTGGCGAACCGTGAGCTGCGGGTCGTCGGCTCGCACTGTGCCGGCGCCAACGACGACGGCATCGACGACTGCGCGCAGCCGATGGAGGTGTGCAATGCCTTCCGGACCGTTGATGGAACAGGAATCACCCGTCAGCGTCGCGATGCGGCCGTCGAGCGATTGACCAATCTGGCCGACGGCCATCGGCCTTCCGCTTGGCGTCGGTCGCAGCGCCCCGAACAGGCTTTCCCACGGTTCGCCGAGTGGCTTGCCAGACCGGATGAGGCGGGGCACCTCTGTCCACTCGTGGTTTGTTTCGACGGCTATGTCCTGCATCGGTTCGATGCGAGCTGTGTGCAATGAGATACCCTGAAGACGAGTCGGGAGTGGAACTGGTTGCGCAGAAGCTGCTGCGACCAACTATCGTACGCCGTCCGATGCCCTGCCACTGCTTCTCACGCTCGCTCGATCAAGATTGCGCGACGGGCGCGGGCAAGATCACAACCCATAGAAGCTTACAGCCGTGCCACCGAACACAGCATCATGCGTGCAAGCCGGCAGGAGCGTTGTCGCAGCTTCGTGCCAGCGCCGGTAGTTGCTGGCCAGCGTGACGACGGGCCAGTCGCTGCCCCACATCAATCGATCCGGTCCGAACGTCGCGAGCAGATGGTCGACGTAGGGACGCAGATCGTCGACCTGCCAGTCCGCGCACGCTTCGGTGACGAGGCCCGACACCTTGCAGCACCAGGATGTGTCACGGGCCAGCCGCGCCATGTGGCTTCCCCAGGGCTGGAAGCTGCCGCTGGCGATGTCCGGCTTAGCGGCGTGGTCGATCACCACGCGCAGGTCGGGATGACGCTGGGCAAGCTCACCGATGATCGGAAGGTGGCGCGGCTTCAGCAAGGCATCGAAGCGCAGGCTGTGCCGTGCCATAGCCGCGAGCGCGGGCTGCACGCCGGGCAGCAGGATCCAGGCGGTGTCTTCGATGTCCTGCAGCATCGGGCGAAGACCCTTGAGCAGAGGCTCGCGGGCGAGCTCGGCGATGCGGCCGGGTGCACGCGGCGAGGCGAGGTCGGTCCAGCCGACCACGCCGCGCACCAGGCCTGCCGAGCTGCGCGCGGCCTGTAGCATGAATTGCGTTTCGGCCTCGGTGTCGGCCGCCTGCACCAGCACGGTTGCCGTGGTGTCGCCCAACAGGGGACGCAGATCGTCGAGCCCGTAGTCGCGAGCGATCGACAGGTCGGGCGACATCCAGCGGTAGTCGCCACGCGCGATGGTCCAGACGTGATGATGGGCGTCGACTCGGATCATTCTTCTGGCGTGGGCGCGTTGTCCGGCAGCAGGCCGGCACGGCGCAACTCTGTCCAGAGAGCGGCGGGGATCTCGGCCTGCATAAGGCGGGCATTCTGTTGCACTTCGGCAGCCGTGCGCGGCCCGGGTATGACAGCGGCCACCACCGGATGGGCGGCGCAGAACTGCAGCGCCGCCGCCTTGATGTCGGTGCCGTGGCGCTCGCAGATCGCGCGGATGGCATTGGCGCGCGCCACCATGTCGGCCTTTGCGGGCTCGTAATTGAAGGTCGTGCCCCCGGCCAGCAGGCCGGAATTGTAGGGTCCGCCCAGCACGGCCTTGACGCCCTTGGCGGCGCAGGCCGGGAACAGCCGCTCCAGCGCGGTGTGGTCGAGCAAGGTGTAGCGCCCCGCGATCAGGAAGATGTCCGGCCGCGCTGCCTCCAGGCAGGCGAGCGCCGGTTCCACCAGGTTGAGCCCCATGCCCCAGGCGCGAATCTCGCCGCGCTCGCGCATGGCGGTGAGCACTTGTGCTGCCCCGGCCATCGCCTCGGCGAAGCGCTCTTTCCAGGCAGCGCCGTGCCAGTCTTCCGCGCAATCGTGGACATAGACGATGTCGAAGCGGTTGAGGCCAGTGCGCTGGTAGCTGTCCTCCAATGAGCGGACGGTGCCGGCGGCGGTGTAGTCGAACGTTCGGCGGAAGGGCAGCGCATGCGCGAAGCCCTCGCTCATCGCCGGTATATCCAGCGCGGCGTGCAGCAGCCGGCCGACCTTGGTGGAGAGCGTATAGGCGTCGCGCGGTTGGGCACGCAGCGTGTTGCCCAGCCTGTGCTCCGCCAGTCCTGCGCCATAGTGCGGTGCGGTATCGTAGTGGCGAATGCCCATCTCCCACGCCGCGGCCAGGCAGGCGACGGCGTCCGCTTCCGGCACGACCGCGCCGAGATTGCCAAGAGGTGCGCTGCCGGCGCCGAGCGGACCGTGAGGAATGTAATCGGTCATGCCCTGTCCTCCGGCGGAACGACGCCCTTGGTGAGGAGGATGTTGCCGTAAAGCCGCCGCTCGCCGGTCTGGACGATGGCATATGCAGTCTCTGCCGTCTCATAGAAGGCGTGGCGCTCGAGACTCGCGGCCGGCCCGACTCCATGCCTGGCCAGCAGCGCATTCATTTCGACCACCACTGGCGGCAGCGTGCTCAGGGTGCCGACGATCTGCATCACGGCGCAAGGCTCGGCGACGAACGTGTCGATCGGCAGCACGGACAGCACGGCCTGCAAGGCGCGTGGCGTGTCGATGCCGGGCAGGTGAATCAGGCGACGCCCACGCGTCGCCGGATAGTTCCGGTCGACCAGCACGATGCGATCGCCATGGCCCATAGCCGCCAACGCATGCAGCAGGTCGGGGCTGAGCAGAGGGTCGAGGCCGAGCAGCATGTCTCCTCCGAGTTTTGCAAGGAAGCGTAGCAGGTTCGTGCGAAGAGGAGATAATCCCTCTTCAAGTCCGTGCCATTGACGAGCTTTCGTCACAAGCTCGGTCATCGATGTCGTTCAGAGCCGGTAAAGAGTCGAGGCCGTGCCGCACCGACCATCGGGCGAATCTGCGTGAGCGTCCAGACGCTTGTGACAAAGTGCACGCGCTGCCAGCAGAAGTTCTCCAGCCCCGATCCCGATATGGTGCCTAAAAAGTCCCGCCGGGAAGCCCGTGTGATTTGTCGTTGACAATCAGGCTCACCTCGCTGAGGAGGCCGGCCTGGCGATCACGCCATCATGCTCTCTTTGTCGTCTGCCCGGGAACGACCCGTATCTGGCGTGGGCCTGCGAGCCAGATGGCAACAGCGGAAACGACGGAACACACCATCGCTGCCAGGAACGCCACGCGGTAGCTGCCCGTTGCGTCGTGAATGACGCCGGCGAGCCAAGGACCAGCGGCGCCGCCGGCGATTGATGCCATCTGGATGGTGCCGAAGATCGAGCCAAAATGCCGGCCCTCGAAGATCTCCACGACGATGGGGCCCATGACCGAGGTGAGCGCATAGCCGAGCCCACCCTGCGACAGCACCATCAACCAGAACAGGGTCGGCGACGGCGAATGCTCGAGCCCGATCAGCGCGACATAGCAGATCGCGAATCCGACGCAGCCGATGCTCCACACCCATTCGCGGCCGATGCGGTCGGAGAGTGCACCGAGCCCGATCTGCCCCGGAATGCCGACGGCGCTCACAATGCCCAGGCCCCAGGCGGCCGTGATGGGGTCGAAGCCGATCTCGATCAGGTACTTGGTCTGGTGGACCTGCACCGCATACCAGGCAAACAGTGCGCAGAAGAAGCCGACCACGATCCACCAGAAGCGCGCTGTTCGCGCCGCGCGGGCCAGCGTCCAGTCGGTTGCGGCCCAGTTGGCATCAACGATGTTGGAGGGACGACGCTTGCCGTTCGTACCGGCTTCCTCGTGACGCTCGCCGTCGGGCAGCAGCCCCAGGCTCTGCGGCCCTCGGCGCACCACGAGATTGAGAGGCCCCAGCACAAGCAGCACGACCAGGCCCATGGCCCAGCACGAGGCGCGCCATCCGTCGTGCGCGATGATCGACTGCAGCCAAGGGAGCAGCGTGATTGCGCCGGCGCCGACGCCTGCGAAGGCGATGCTGATCGCGAGTGCCCGCCAGCGGACGAACCAATTCGGCAGGAACTGCGAATGGACCGTGAAGCTCATGAGGTTGGCGCCGGCGCCAACCAGCACCCCCAGGGTGAGATAGAGATGCCAAGGGCTGCTGATGAACGGCGCCAGGAAAAGGCCGAGCGTCACGAACACGACGCCGCTTTCGATGACGACGCGCGGCCCGCGCAGGTCCATCACGCGACCCACCAGCGGGCTGATCAACGCCGAGACGAGAAAGCCGAAGGAGAAGGCGCCGGCGGCGAGGCCGCGGTCCCAGCCGAACTCGTCGATCAGCGGCGGCAGCAGCAGCGAGAAAGAGGTGCGCGCCGTCACGGCGACGGCCATGGTCGCGAACGCGACGCCGATGATCAGCCAGCCGTAGTAGAACGGCAGGCGCGACAGCCAGCGAGCGGAAGACTTATCCATTTTCGACAGTCGGATGGGCTCAGGAGAGGGGTGCCCGCTTCTAGGCAAGCCCATTGGACTCGTCCAGATAATCATGAAGTGTGACGGTGATCACAGAAGCAACCGTGGGATATGTCATCCTGTTGAGATGACTGCCGATCTCGCGACGTCCGTGTTGCTGGGCGCCGTGCTTCTGGCTGGAATCGTCCAGGGCGCTTCCGGCTTTGCATTCTCCGCGGTTGCGGGTGCCATCCTGCTGCAGTTCGAGCCGCCTGGCGAGACGATCCGGCTCCTCATGCTCTGCGGCCTGATCGTTCAGGCCCTTGTTCTCGTCAGGCTGCGCAAGTCGATTTCATGGTGGGGGAGCTTGCCGTACATCGCAGGAGGGGCGGCAGGCGTGTTGGTGGCGATGATATCGTTCAATGTCGTCGGCCCGGACGGCTTGCGTGCTGCGTTTGGTGGCTTTCTTATCGCTTATGCAACCCGGATTCTCCTGCGATGGAGGCCGGCATTCGCGGAACGCGAGGCCGGTCTGCTTGGAGGCACCGCCATCGGGTTCGCGGGCGGGCTGGTCGGCAGCTTTACGGCGATGCCGGGCGCCGTGCTTGCGATCTGCTGCGATGCACAATCAATGCCCACGACAACGCAGCACAGCCTGGTCCAGCCCTTCGTTGCCGCAATGCAGACGCTCGCGCTCACGTTCCTGCTCTTGCGCTCCGAGGCCGGCACGTCGCTGGTCCTGCTGCAGGATCTCCTGGTCGCATTGCCGGCGCTCCTGCTCGGAGCGCAGATCGGTGTCTACCTCCTCGGCAAGGTGAACGTCGTTGTCTTCCGCAACGTGGTGTGCGTCCTCCTGCTGCTCTCGGGCGTCGCGATGGTGAGCTGAAGGAGAGCGTGCCGGCCGGCATCGAAGCGCGGGGCTTTGACGGGCTCTTCCGCACAGATCATCATTCGGCGGAAGGCAACCACGTGGTGGCCGACCTCCTCCTGCGCGAGCGTGTTCGCCGCCAGCTGTTGCCGCAGGCTGCCACGAAGCAAAATCTCTAGGGAAACGCACCATGACCACTGCAGTCCTCGAGGCCAAGACCACTGAATTCGACGTCGATGATGTCGAGTACCTGCGCCACGGCGACAAGCCGTTGCTGTCACGCGTGTTCAAGCCGCGCGGAGCGGGGCCGTTTCCGGCCCTGGTGGAGTGCCACGGCGGCGCCTGGTGCATGAGCGACCGCACTACCGAGCGGCTGCGTCACCAATACATGGCCTCGCATGGAATCGTGTCGATCGCGCTCGATTTCCGGTCCGGCAACGAGGCTCCCTATCCGGCCTCGGTGCAGGACATCAATTATGCGGTGCGCTGGGCCAAGCTCAACGCGCGCGACCTGAAGACGCGGCCCGACCTCGTCGGCCTGTCCGGCCAATCGAGCGGCGGCCATCTGGCGATGCTCGTCGCCATGCGGCCGCACGATCCGCGCTATGCCGCGATCGCGCTGCCAGCCGGATCGCCGGCCTGCGACGCCAGCGTGCGCTGCGTAATCATGTCATGGCCGGTGATCAATCCGCTGAGTCGCTACCGCCACGCCAAGCGCGCGCTGGCGAGCGCCAATCCGCCGGAATGGCCGAAGTCGATCATCGCCCGCCACGACTCCTATTGGCGCACGGAGGCCAATATGGCCGAGGGCAATCCGACGCTTGCGCTCGAGCGCGGCGAGAAGGTGCTCACACCGCCTGCGATCTGGTTCCAGGGCCGCGGCGATACCGTCCACGACTACAAGGACGTGGAGTCGAATTTCGATGGTAATGAGCCCCAGCGTTTCTGCGCCGGGTACCGCAAGGCCGGCGGCGCGATCACGCTTGAATATATCGAGATGGAGCGCCATGCCGGCCACTCGCCGGATCTATCGCAGAGCGGCGACATGTTTGCGCGCATGGTCGAGTTCGTGGAACGGCACGTGAAGGTCTGAGCGCCGCACCGCAGATCACGCGAGGAGAGGCTTAAAGAACCGTTTTAGGCGGCCCGACAACGGGCTTCTGCAGCGAGCGCCGCTCTGCCGCCGTACGTACGTCTTCCGTCACCACGCGAACACGGCTGTTGTAGGCGTGGCGGATATGGCGGCGCGCAGCCTCTTCGGCGCGCTGCGGGTCGCGCGCCATGATGGCCTCGACGATGTCGGTGTGCTCGCGCTCGGCCTCTTCGATGCGGTTGGCGGCGTGGTAGGTCGTGCGGCCGAGCAGCGGCACGAAGTTGAGCAGTGTCCGCAGGCTCTTCAGCAGGAAGCGATTGTGTGCGGCGCGGTAGATCTGGTCATGGAAGGCCTGGTTCTCGCGCGCATGCGCCCGCGGGTCGGCCGGCAAGGCGCGCATGGCGTCCAGCATCGCGGCGAGGATGCGCCGCTCCGTGGGGTCGGCATGCTCCGCCGCCAACGCCGCAGCGGCGCCCTCCAGCCGCTCGCGCGTCGCGTAGAACTCGCTGATGGCGCGCAGATCATAGAGAGCCACGGCGAGACCGCCGTTCGCGGCGGGCTCCAGCAACCCTTCGGCCAGCAGTCGGCGCATGGCCTCACGCACCGGCGTCCGGCTGATGCGCAGCCAGGCGGAGACCTCGGTCTCCATCAGCCGCTGGCCGGGCTCCAGCGCTCCCTCGCGGATCGCCTCGTGCAGCCGCTCGTAGGCCCAGTTGCTGCGGCCGCGCCCACCCGGCCTGCCGTCCTCGTCTGCCTCGTTGCCGATCTCGTCGAGACTCATGGAATAGAACTAAACGCCCATTTCAACCCATTCAAGCAAAAAGATAATACTCATGTATACACATGTACCTTGACGCATGCATGGATGCTCTCCACGATGGATCCATAACCAGATGGAGGAAGCGAACGATGGCGGGTGCCAGCGAATACGATGTCGTTGTCGTGGGTGCGGGGAATGCCGCGCTGTGTGCTGCGTTGTCGGCGCGCGAGCAGGGCAGCCGGGTGCTGGTGCTGGAAAAGGCAAGCGAAGAGGAGCGCGGTGGCAACTCCACCTTCACCGCTGGCGGCTTCCGCTTTGTGCATGACGGGCTCGATGACCTGCGCCGCGACGTGCTCTCCGATCTCAGCGACGCCGAGGCGCGGCAGATCTACATCCCGCCGCTGCCCTCAGACCAATACATGCACGACCTCTTGAAGGTCACCGAAGGGCTCACGCAAGAGGAGCTGGCCAGCCTTCTCATCGGCTGCTCGCGCGAGACGGTGATGTGGATGAAGAGCAAGGGTGTGCGTTTCATCCCGATGTTCGGACGCCAGTCCTACAAGGTGAACGGCATCCATCATTTTTACGGCGGTGTGAACATCGAAGCGGTCGGCGGCGGCTGGGGCCTGGTCGATTTCCTGGTCAAGGCGGCGGAACGAGCCGGCATCGAGATCCGCTACCGCACCGGCTTGCGCAAGCTGCTGCAGGCCAGGAGCGGTGCGGTCACCGGCGTGCTGGCCTTCGGTCCCGATGGCTATGAGGAGATCCAATCCCGCGCCGTGGTGCTGGCGTGCGGCGGCTTCGAGGCCAATCCCGAGATGCGCACGCGCTATCTCGGGCCCGGCTGGGAGCTTTGCCGCGTGCGCGGCACCAAGCACAACACAGGCGACGGCATCCGCGCCGCGCTCGATATCGGCGCCCAGGCTTTCGGCGGCTGGTCGACCTGCCATGCCGTGCAGTGGGACATCAGCGCACCGCCGTTCGGCGACCGTGTCGTGCTGGACAATTTCCAGAAGCATTCCTATCCGCTGGGCATCGTCGTCAACCTGAACGGCGAACGCTTCGTCGACGAGGGCGCGGACTTCCGCAACCACACCTACGCCAAGTACGGCCGCGAGGTGATGAAGCAGCCTGAGCGCGCTGCGGTACAGATCTTCGACAGCAAGACCATCGCCATGGTGCGCGACGAGTACCGCATCAAGCAGGTGACCAAGGCCGAGGCGAATACGATCGAGGAGCTCGCCAAGGCGCTCGACATCGATGCCGCAGGCCTCGCGCGCACCGTCGCCGCCTACAACGCCGCCTGCCAGCCCGGCGACTACAATCCCGCCATTCTCGACGGCAAGCACACGGACGGAATCCTGCCGCCAAAATCCAACTGGGCGCTGCCGATCAATGAGCCGCCTTACTACGGCTTCGCCGTGACTTGCGGCATCACCTTCACCTTCGGCGGCTTGCGCATCAACACAGAGGGGGAAGTGCAGGACACAACCGACGCCACCATCCCCGGCCTGTACGCCGCCGGTGAGCTGGTGGGCGGCATCTTCTACCAGAACTATCTCGGTGGCGCGGGCCTGATGTCGGGCTCGGTCTTCGGCCGCTTGGCCGGGCATTCAGCTGGCCGATATGCGACGCGCCCTGCGCGCGCGGCTGCGGAGTGACGCCCATGCACGACGTCAAAGGCAAAGCCTATCTCATCACCGGCGGCGCGAGCCTGATCGGTTCACACCTCGCTGACGCGCTGCTCGAGGCCGGTGCCGCAGAAGTCAGGCTGCTGGACAATTTTGCGCTCGGTACACCCGACACCATCGCACACTTGCAGGCGGAGCCGCGCGTAAAGCTCGTGCGGGGCGACGTGTTGCGGCTGAACGAGGTGCTCGAGGCCAGCCAGGGGGCCGACGGCGTCTTTGCGCTCGCGGGCTTCCTGACGCTACCCATGATGCAGAACCCGGCGCTGGGCGTGCAGGTGAACACCGTCGGCCTCCTCAACACGCTGGAGGCGGCGCGCTTCGCCGGCGTGCGGCGCGTCGTGTTCTCTTCCTCCGTCGCGGCCTACGGCAACGCCCAAGCTCCCGTGCTGGAGGAGGACGCTGCGATGGTGACCGCCACCATCTCGCCGGTGAGCGCGGTCTACGGTGTCAGCAAGCTGTTCGGCGAAAGCCTGTGCCGGCTCTACGCCCAGAAATACGGCGTCGAATTCAACGCGCTGCGTTTCGCCTCTGTCTATGGCGAACGCCAGCACGCGCGGGCCGTGAACGCCAACTTCATCGCCGAGACCTATGAACGGGTACGCAAAAGTGAGCCGCCGATCATCGTCGGCGACGGCAAGGAGGTGCACGACTATATATACGTTACCGACATCGCTGCCGGCTGCGTGGCGGCCATGACCAGCGACAAGCAGGGCCTGGTGATCAATCTCGCCACCGCCGTCGATTCTACGCTGACCGAGGTCGTACACGCCGTGCTCAAGGTCTGCGGCTCGTCGCTCAAGCCCGAGTACCGCCCTGACACGCGCGCAGTGCGCTCCGCCGGCGGCACGCATCTCGGTTTCAGCCGCAAGCGCGCGGAGTCCGCGATCAATTGGGTTCCGCGCGTGTCGCTGGAGGAGGGCATCCGCCGCTACATCCGTTGGCTGGAGCAGCATCCTTCATGACCCGCGGGCCTGCCTACGATATCGCAAGGTTCGCGGCGGCGCTGCGCTACGAGGACATCCCTGCTGCCGTTCGCGAACGCGCACGCGTGCAGATCCTGGACGGGCTCGGCGTCGGATTGGCCGCCAACGCTTATCCTTTCGCAGACAAGGCCATCGCAGGACTGCGCGCATTAGGTGGCTGTGGCGACTGCACGGTGCTGGGCCGCCGCGACCGGCTGCCGCTGCGCGACGCCGCGGCCCGCTTCGGCTCGGCGTGCGAGGAGCGCGGCGTGATCGTCCGCCCGTTCGCGGGCGACGGGGTGCGCGTCACTCTCGGCACCGAGCAGGAGAACGACGCCTTCCTGTCGGCCGCGGAGCACGCGATGGCTCAGCTGCCGGTGACCACCACGTTGGGCGAGGCGTAGAAGTAGGCGCCGTCGGGCTGGTCGGCGTTCGCACCGGGCTTGGCCCGCTCCATGAACAGGTACCGGTCGGAGGCGTAGACCCGCCCGAGGTCGAACGCGGTCGA
>Ga0081455_10003162_pt1 | contig 19123 bp, 25 predicted proteins | sample TabmetS3T2R1_FD_70207 | JGI IMG/M metagenome (GOLD analysis project Ga0081455, IMG submission 70207) | Tabebuia heterophylla rhizosphere microbial communities from the University of Puerto Rico - S3T2R1 | ecosystem: Host-associated > Plants > Roots > Rhizosphere ... | reverse complement strand
GAGCCTGCGCGAGATTCCTCGTCTTCCTCCTCTCCCCCTACATCTGCGGATACAGCACGTGTATCGACCTGCGAATGCGCGCCTCGTCTTCAGGCACGTCGCCCCCGCCCCGCCATGGCGGCCGGGCCGGCATGCGCTATAGTGATGGCAACGAACAGGTCTCGATGCGCAAACTGATCCTCGGCATTGTCGATTTCCGCGAGCGGCTGTTGCCGCAATATGCCGAGCGCTTCCGCGAGCTGGCGGACGGCCAGTCGCCCGATACCCTGTTCATCACCTGCGCCGACAGCCGCGTCGTGCCCGATCTTCTCGTCTCCACCGATCCCGGCGATCTCTTCACCATGCGCAATGTCGGCAACCTCGTGCCGCCGGCCACGGTCGACGGCCTGTCGACCGGCGATCTCTCCGAGGCGAGCGCCATCGAATATGCCGTGTCGATCCTCGAGGTGGCCAACATCGTCGTCTGCGGCCATTCCGGATGCGGCGCCATGAAGGCGGTGCTGGCGCGCGGCGCGCTCGACGATGCGCCCAATCTCGGCAAGTGGCTGCATCATGCCGCCACCGCGGCCTGGCGGCTGGAGCACGAGGGCGCGCTCGACTCGGCCCTCAGCCCGGCCGACCAGCTCTCGCAGCTGAACGTGCTGGTCCAGCTCGAGCACCTGATGACCTACCCCGCCGTGCGCGAGGCCGTATCGGCCGGCAAGCTTCGGCTCAGCAGCTGGTGGTTCGACGTCGCGAGCGGCGACATGTACGCCTACGAACGCGAGCGCCGCGCCTTCACCTTGATCGACCGCGCGCTGGCCGACCGGCTCATCAGCCGGTAGTAGCGCCGCGCAAACCCGCGCGTCAGACAGTGTGGACGACTGTATTGAACCCCTCGTCCGGCCGCGGCGGCACGAAATAGCGGGTGAACTGGTCGAACTCCGCGTCGCTCACCTGGAACGGATGCGCGCCGCTTGCATTGCGCTCGCGCAGCCGCTTCAGGCAAATCTCGTCGGGCACATCGAGCAGATGGAACTCGTGCGCCACCTTGGCTTCCGTAATGAGCCCGCGCATCCACTCGCGCTGGCGGACGGTGTTGGCCGGAAAGTCGAGCACGACTGACAGGCCCTCGCCCAGGATGGCAACGATGTGGGGCGTCATCGCCGCGCGCAGCCGCGCTGAATAGCGTGTGTAGTCCTCGATCGTCTTGAGGTCGTCGGCGAAGAGCGTCGAGGTCCAGTGATCCTCGCTGATCAGCAGCGTCCCCGGCCGCTCCGCCAGCCGCCGCGCCAACGTCGACTTCCCCGCGCCAATCTTGCCGCACAGGAGATAAAGAGTGGTCATGCCGGCGAGTATGGCCTCAAGGGAGCGCGCCACTCCAGTGGCGCTCTTCGTTGTCGATCCATCCAATGAGCGCAACTGGAGTTGCGCGCTCCGATGAATCACCGCTTCTCCCAGTGGCGCCAGGCGGGGGCGATCTGGCGCAGGTGGCGCTGGCGGCGCACCCAGCGGCCGGAGAAACGCAGGCCGGTCTCGCGCTCGATGGCGCGCGCGATCTCGCGGTCGGTGAGACCCTGGGCATTGAGGCGGACCATCAGCACCGTGCATTCGTTGGTCCAGCGCGCGACGAAGGTGGATCTCGCCCTCTTCCGTTTCACGTGACACACGCGCCTCGCGCGCTTTTGGTGACTCGCCAGTCGGCGAGGATCTGAGGTGGCACGCGCGAGCGGCCGCTCTCGGGCCGCGGTCCCCAATCGCCCTCGAGCCAGAAGCCGCCCGGGCGATAGCCGCGCAGGCGCGCGCGCCAGTGCTGGTCGCTGTCACGATCGGCGATCACGCTTGCGCCTATCGCCGGGGAGGCGAGCGCATCGGGCTTCGGCGCATGGGCGCGCGCGATCCAGTTGCGCCAGTTCGGGCCCCAGCGATGCGCGGTGCGGCCGTTGGCGAGCGCATGGTTGCGGAAACGCTCGGTCTCCGCCGCGATCAGCGCCGGCGTGAGATCGGGCCGCGCCGTCGCTGCCCAGGCGAGGTCGTCGGCGTCCGGCGTCCAGCTCTCGGGCAGCGCTTGCGCAACCCCGGATGCGTGCTTCGACGCGTCCCGTGGCGACGCGTCCTCCTCTCCCTTCCTTTCCTTTCCCTTCCCTTCCCTTCCTCCCTGCGCGTGAAGATCAGGAATGGTGCCGTCACTGACGCGCGGCGACGCGTGCCGATCTGGATGGTCAGGCGCCGGCAGCTTCGACGCTGACTCGCGCGGATTGAGATGCTGGTGCCGGGCGAAGGTCGGGATGACAGCAAGCCCGTCGCCGTAGAGCACGACCAGCCCGCGCCCCAAAAGCTCGCCCGCGACAGTGTCGACGTCGCAGGCATCGTCGGGCAGGTAGCGCCGCTTGAAGACGCGCGGCGTCCACACCAGGCGGCCCTCGCGATCGGCCTCGCACCACAGGCCGATGTAGAGCAGCCGTGCGAGCGGCGAGAGCGCGCAGATGTCGTCGGAGGTGAAGAACTCCGGCTTGATCGACCGGATGCGCGCCATCAGGCGCTCCGGGCGATCGCAGTTGCCGAAGGTAGCGGAGAAAGATCCCGCGACGGCGCCGCGCACAGCACGGCGCCGCTCGGGATAAAGGTGCGCGGGGGCCGGTGGGGGAGCCGGCCACCCGCGCCGGCGGCAGTGGAAGGGTGAGATGCGTGTGGCATCACACTGCCGCCGTTTCGATCTGGATTTCGCTCATCACGAGAGCACCACCTTCAGCGCCGCCTCGCGGCCGAGCGCCTCGCGGATCTGTCGGTATTTCCAGCGCTGGTGCGGCGTCATCGCGGGCAGCCGCCGGCTCTCCCACCAGCGCTTCATGCCCTCGCTGCAGGCCGCCGAAATGCGCGCACGCATCTTCGGATCGGCATTCATGCGCCGGACGTTCTCGCCCAGTTTGGAAGCACGACGCGGCTTCATGCACCGGGCTCCTCGGGCGCGGTTGGGCGCTTCGCTGCGGGCAATGTTGCCGGCGTCAGCCCTTCCACGCACTCGACCAGGCACGACGCCGTTGCAACTAATCCTCGCTCGTCGACCAGCCGCGCCACCGCCGCCTGCAGCATGTCGAGGCTGCTCATCGAATGCTCGACCACTTTTAGCCCGCGTGCCCGCCTCGGGATGCGATGGAGATAGCCGCGTGCCACCAGCCGGTCGACGAGGTCGCTCACCCGCGACTTTGAATTGAGGCCAAGCCCATCCGCGATCTCCTGATAGGAGGGCGCGGCGCCGTCATGCGCCGCCCCATAGTCGCGCACGAAGGCGAGAAGGGTGGCCTGGCGGGTTGTAATCACGGCGCCCCTCCGGTGATCAGCGCCCAGAGGAGTGCGCCCGCGAGCAAGACAGCGAGCTCGATCGCGAGCGCATGCAGGACGCCGGTCCAGAGCGCGCCGGGCACTTTCATGCCGCCCTCCGCTCGCCGGACATGGGGCCGGCCTCGGACTCGAGAGGCGGGCCGAAATGATCGGGCCGAATCTCGTAGCGCGTGACGCGGCCCTGGGTCAGCGCCTCGAGCTCGATCGCGCGGGCCGGCGGCACGATCCCGTTCCAGCGGCTCACCGCCGAGGGGGTGATGCCGAGGAGCCGCGCGATGTCGGCGTCCCGGCCGCCGGCGGCCCGGCGGGCCTTCTGCATGCCGTCGGAAATCATGACCGGTAAGTTAATCCTTGATTAACTATTGGTCAATTGACAATGTGCGCGAAGTTAACCACGGGTCAAGTCACAATGGACCATCATGTGGACCTCATGTCGGACTTAGGCGACGCCATCCGCGCCGGCCGCGAGCGGCGTGGCCTCACCCAGGCCGAGCTCGCCGCCGAGTTCGGGATCTCGAAGTCGGCGGTGAACCAGTGGGAATCGGGCAAAAACGTCCCCGACCAGCGCAAGCTCGGGAAGCTGGTGCAACTGATCGGCCTCGATCCCGCCGTGGCCGCAGGCGTGCCGGGCGCCATGAGTGCCGCACTCGCGGCCGAGCCGGACGACAGCGACGCTACGAGGGCTCCTGCCCACACACGCGTCTCGCGCGAGACGCCGACCAACGGCCGGCCCGACATCCCGGTGTGGGCGAGCGCCGAGGCGGGCCACGACGGCGCGATGGTGCTGGTGAACGATCCGATCGACTACATCCGCCGCTCCGAGCGCATGCTGGGCGTGCGCAGCCCGTTCGCCTTCTACGTGATCGGCAGCTCCATGAGCCCGGCGATCGAGCACGGCGACCAGGTGGTGATCCATCCCAACCTGCCGCCGCAGCCGGGCAAGGACCATGTGTTCCTGCAGGAGCAAGCCGACGGCACCATGCTGGCGCTGGTGAAGCGGCTGCTGCGCTCGACCACAAGCACCTGGAAGGTGCGCCAGTTCAATCCCGCGAAGGACTTCGACCTGCCCAAGAGCAAATGGTCGAAGGCGCTCATGATCACAGAAAAGCGCGTGGGGTGAGCTCTCTCTTCGCCCCCTCTCCTAGCCTCTCCCCCTAACGGGGGCGAGGGACATGAGAGAGAGGAATACGAGGAAGAGACCTGCTTTTCTTCCTCCTCTCCCCCGCGAGGGGGAGAGGTTGGGAGAGGGGGACTCTATCGATCCGGGTCGCGGTCTGGATATTCGCGGGTCACCCTGAAGACGAAGTCCTTCGTAACGACGAAGAGGATTTTGCCGAGCGCCTCGGCCAGCTCCTTCTTCTCGCCGCCGTCATTCATGTCGCTGATAATCCCATCAGTCGGCCGATCCCTTCGTCCAGGGAAAGAGCAGCGTCCACCAAGCGTCCGCTATTGCTCTGTCCATGTCCACGCATTTCCACGTATGGCCCCGGCACTGAAACAGGCAGGCCTCATCTGGAACTCGCCATTCTAGGCTTCGCCGGCGGCTCGCTTCGTTGCGGCCCGCAGGCGATCGTATTCGCCGGGTGCAAGATCTACGAACATCGATTCCGGCGTAGGAACGCCAAGCCATTGCCCATTCCGGCCACTGCGATGCAGGATGCCCTCAAGCCGTAACTCCTCGTCATACATTATGATCTTCGAACCGACCTTTAACCTCTCTTCGAGCGCACGCGAGTTCGATACGCCGAAATTGATGCAATAGGCCTCCTGGTCGTCATCCGTGCCTGTGTTCGTATTCCAGTCGACATAAAGAGGCACCAGGGTGGGATCATCGCTCATCGAGCACCAAAAGCTTTCTCCTGGGTCCAGGTCCAGATTTCCTCTGATAAAGGCTGTGCACCTTTTGCGCAAGACAACAACGAATTTACAACCTGCGATTGCTGCCCCTCAACCCGCCGTGGCCTACCCTAGGCGAGCTGGCCGATCAGGGAAGAAAGGGGCCAAGGCTTTCCGCCGGTTGGCTATTCATTTGCTGCCATTCTAGATTTCGCTGGCAGCCCGTTTCATCGCAGCCTCCAGACGCTCAAATTCACCGGGCTCGAGGTCTCTGGACGTTTCTGGAATGGGAATGCCAAACCATTGTCCTCCGCAACTGCTGCGCTCCAGGATGGCCTCGCATCGTAGCTCCATATCATGGATGATGACCCTTGATCCGGCTCTCAGCTTCGCCTCCAGCGCAGGCGGGTTCGCCACGCCGAAATTGATGCAGTATCCCCATCTTTCGACTGAGCCTGTTACTGTCTGCCAATCGACATAGAGAGCCAAGAAGACGGAATCATCGCTCATCGAGCACCGAAAGGTTTCTCTTTGGCCCGGATTCAGGCTTGCTCTGGTAGAGGTTCCGCATCTTTTGCCTAAAGGCACCGCTGATCGCTTGTGCTTCTGCATCAGGCAACGGCATGGGTGTCTGAACGGTCGAATGCAAGGGGTCGGGGTATTGGCGAAACTGCGGTGTCGACGCAACCGGATATCCCATACGCGCCAACTCCTGCGTTGTCGTGAAGCTGATCATTGCATTGGGATATTGCGCATACCTCGCGAGCTGATCCAGGGTCATGTTAGGCGCCGACGTGACTGAAAAGCCGGTCATGGGCTCAAAGCCTTTGACGACGGCAACGCCATCCTGAAGATTCTTTGGTGCAGCCATGCCTCCGCGAATCGCGTACTGATTATTGCAGTTGGGAGGGGTGCATGAGTCGTCCCCGATCTCCGAGGGATAGAACAGCACTGCTGCGCCACTCGCGAGGGCGGCCAGGAGAGGGCCCACTCCCATCGCCGCAACGGCTTCGGCCGCGGGCACAGCAGCCGACCGGATCGCCGCGCCGACGGGACCGAGAAAAGCCAGCGATCCACCAGAGTTGGCACCGCCACGGTCATCGGTTGCACTCGACGCTGGTGGAGACGTCGGCACCGACATCGGCAACGGTCGCGGCAGGCCGGCCCGCGCGAAGATGTCGGATGGATCAACTGACTGCGCCGGTGGTTCGCCGACGGGCCGAGAGATTGCCTGCGGACCGGTCATCGGCGTCGAGTCCGCCCGTACAGGAATCAGGTAAGGATTGCTCGCCGGTGACACTGATTGCGGGCCGCCTATAGGCAGCGATGCGAGTGGATTGCTAACCGGGTCTGGCCCTACCGGTGCACCGGTGTTCGAGGCCAGTGATGAATCGGGCATGTATCGGGCGCGCACATAGTCACTCCATGGTGCTGGCAGTGGAGGCAACATCGAGGTCGCGCCCGGCCCTCCAAACAGCAGCGCCTGCTGGTCAATCGTTGAGGGCAGGCCCGGGTCGGGAGTCGGCATCAAAGCCCTCGTACCCAGGAGCGCGGTCGACCTGTAGAAGCCTGGCGGCCTCGGATCGGCAGCGGACAATGCTTCCAGGACGGCGGGCGACTTGTCGAAGCCGGGTGTGCCGGAGTCCGGTGTCGAGGCCTGTGATAGATCGCGCGTGTACGCGGCGCGCACATAGTCGCTCCAGGGTGCTGGTAGCGGAGGCAACGTCGGGATTGCGCCCGGCCCGCCGAACAGCATCGCCTGCTGGCCGATCGTTGAGGGCAGGTTCGGGACGGGAGTCGGCAGCAACGCCCTCGCTCCCAGGAGCGCGGTCGACCTGTAGAAACCGGGTGGCCTCGGGTCGGCGGCAGACAAGGCTTCCAGAACGGCGGGTGACTTGTCGAAGCCAGGTAAATCGGAGCCTGGAGGCAAAGCCAACGACGGATCACTCCAGCGCGGCGCAGGCGATGGCGTGAACAACCCAACGCCATACATCTGCGCCAGCAGGCGATAGAGATCGGGATTGAACGGAAAGCCGTCGGTCGGGTCGGACATCGCGCGCGAATCTCCATCTGGCCCCTGATGGGGCGGGTGAAGTTCGCCGCTTGCCCCCGCGCCGCTCTCTTGAAGGAGCGACGTGACGGTGCCGGCTAACGATTCCTGTTTAAGCGAAATCGCCGTTCGCGACAATCGTGGACGTTAGAGGAACGAGTGAAGGCGCGTGTGGTGAGCTCTTCCTTCACTGCCCCTCTCCTAGCCTCTCCCCCTAGCGGGGGCGAGGGACATGAAGAAGAGATCTGCTTCTCTTCCTCCTCTCCCCCTTGGGGGAGAGGTTGGGAGAGGGGGCGATGAAGGCTACCGCTGCATCTCCATGAGATGCTCCATCGACATCGGCATGTTGGCGTCGAGGTTGGCCATGATCAGCATCGAGCCGAACACGACCAGGCCGACGACGAAGACGCCGAAGGCGAGCGCCAGGAAGTTGTTGGTGTCGCCCGGCCCGCTCGAGATGTGGAAGAAGAAAACGACATGCACGCCCATCTGCGCGATGGCGAGCGCCGCCAGCAATACCGGCACGCCAGGCCCCCACACCGATTCAGTGCCGGCGGCCCAGAACGACGCAAGCGTCAGCACGATCGCGAAGCCCAGCCCCGTCAGGTAGCCTAGCGCGCCGTGATGCGTCGGACGTTCGACGCCGGGCGCTGCGTCGTGGGCTCTCGTCTCGGTGCGTCCAGACATGCTCTGTTCAGACATGGCTCGGCCCCAGGTAGACAATGGTGAAGACGCCGATCCACACGATGTCGAGCGCGTGCCAGAACAGCGAGTAGCAGAGCAGTCGCCGGATCACGACGGGCCGGAAACCGAGCGTGGCGACCTGGGCCATCATCGCCACCAGCCAGGCGAGCCCGGTCGTGACGTGCAGACCGTGGGTGCCGACCAGCGTGAAGAAGGCGGACAGGAAGGCGCTGCGCGTCGGCCCCGCCCCCTCGCCGATCATGCGCGTGAATTCCGACAGTTCGAGGCCGAGGAAGCACGCGCCCAGCACGAAGGTGACCGCGGCCCAGAGATAGGTGGCAGGCGCGCTTCGCCGCCCGAAGGCCAGGGCCATCAGGCCGCAGGTGAAGCTCGAGAACAGGAGGCAGGCCGTCTCGAGCAGCACGTAGGGGCGATTGAACAGATGCAGACCGTCCGGCCCGCCGGCCGTCCGGTTCGCCAGCACGGCATAGGCGGCGAACAGCGCCGAGAACAACACCACGTCGCTCAGCAAAAACAGCCAGAAGCCGAAGCCCGCCGTGACGTCGATCGACGCGGGCCCTCGCTCGGAGATCGGGACGTCGTCTTCGTACGGAGTCGCAAGCGTGCCGAGGCTCATGCGATTTCTCCCCGTATTGCGCCCTGGGGTCGCGAGCGTTCGAAGGCGGCGATCTGCTCGGCCGGGATCTCGACCTCGGTTTCGACGCGCCAGGCCTGGGTGAGCGCGGTGATGATCACGCCGATCGCGCCCACGATCGCCAGCCACCAGATGTGCCAGATCAGCGCGAACCCTCCGAAGGTGGTGAAGAAGGCCATGACGACGCCGACCGCACTGTTCTTCGGCATATGGATCGCCTGCCAGCGTGACGGCTCGCCGGCGGCCCTCGCCCTCTCCTGTCGTGCGATCAGTTTCATGCCCCAATAGGCGTCGGTGCCCTCAACCTGCGGCAGGGCCGCGAAGTTCCAGGGCGGCGGCGGCGAGGCGGTCGACCATTCGAGCGTGCGGCCGTTCCACGGATCGCCGGTGAGATCGCGCCGGAAGGCACGGCCGCGGATGCTGACCCAGAGTTGCAGCGCGAGGCAGCCGATGCCGGCCAGGATGAACAGCGCGCCGACCATCGCCACCAGCATCAGCGGCTGCCAGCCGACGTCGCTGTAATGCTGCATGCGCCGGGTCGCGCCCATCAGCCCGAGCACGTAGAGCGGCATGAAGGCGAGATAGAAGCCGATCAGCCAGCACCAGAAGGCCGCCTTGCCCCACCGCTCGTCGAGCGTGAAGCCGAACGCCTTGGGGAACCAGTAGGTGTAGCCGGCGAAGGCGCCGAACAACACGCCGCCGATGATCACGTTGTGGAAGTGCGCGACCAGGAACAGGCTGTTGTGCAGCACGAAGTCGGCCGGCGGGATGGCCAGCAGCACGCCGGTCATGCCGCCGATCACGAAAGTGCAGATGAAGCCCAGCGACCACAGCAGCGGTGTGGTGAAGCGCACCCGCCCGCCGTAGAGCGTGAACAGCCAGTTGAAGACTTTCACGCCGGTCGGCACCGCGATCACCATGGTCATGACGCCGAAGAAGGCGTTGACGTCGGCGCCGGCGCCCATGGTGAAGAAATGGTGCAGCCAGACCATGAAGGAGAGCACGCAGATCCCGAGCGTGGCCACGATCATCGAGCGGTAGCCGAACAACGGCTTGCCCGAGAAGGTGGCGATCACCTCGGAATATATGCCGAACGCCGGCAGGACCAGGATGTAGACCTCGGGATGCCCCCACGCCCAGATCAGGTTGATGTACATCATGGCGTTGCCGCCGCCGTCATTCGTGAAGAAATGAAAACCGAGGTAGCGGTCGAGCAGCAGCATGGCGAGCGTCGCCGTGAGGATCGGAAAGGCGGCGACGATCAGCAGGTTCGAGGAGAGCGCCGTCCAGCAGAAGATCGGCATGCGGCCATAGCCCATGCCGGGTGCCCTGAGCTTCAGGATCGTGGTGGTGAAGTTGATGCCGGTCATCAACGTGCCGGCGCCCGAGATCTGTAGCGCCCAGAGATAATAGTCGACGCCGACATCCGGCGAGAAGGCGAGCTCAGAGAGCGGCGGATAGACCAGCCATCCGGTCCGGGCGAACACGCCGATGAACAGCGAGAGGTTGATCAGCAGCGCGCCCGAGCAGGTGAGCCAGAAGCTCACCGAGTTCAGCACCGGAAAGGCCACGTCGCGCACGCCGAGCTGCAACGGCACGACGAAGTTCATCAACCCGATCACGAACGGCATGGCGACGAAGAAGATCATGATCGTGCCGTGCGCCGAAAAGATCTGGTTGTAGTGATCGGGCGGCAGGTAGCCCTGCGCGTCGCCGGCGGCGAGGGCCTGTTGCGAGCGCATCATGATGGCGTCGGAGAAGCCGCGCAGCAGCATCACGAACGCCAGCAGGGCATACATGATGCCGATGCGCTTGTGATCGACGCTGGTGATCCACTCGCGCCAGAGATAGGGCCACCATCCCTTGAAGAAGGTGAAGGCGAGGATCGCCACGACCCCGAGCACGACCACGATCGAGACGACGAAGGGGATGGGCTGGTCGAACGGGATCGCATCCCAGGTGAGCTTGCCCATCATGTCACTTCACCGCATGGGTCATGGCGGCCTCGAAAAGTTTGGGCGGGATGGCGCCGAAGGTTGCCGGTTTGTCGGCAACGCTGGGCTTGGTGAGGTTTTGGTAGCCCGCGAGATCGAGCGCATTGCCGGCCGCGCGGGTCGTGCCGACCCACTGATCGAAGCCCGAATCAGACAGCGCCTCGACATTGAAACGCATGTCGGAAAAGCCGTCGCCGCTGAACTGCGCGCTGAGGCCGGGATAGATGCCCGGCTTGTCGGCCTGCAGATGGAGCTGCGTCGCCATGCCGGCCATGGCGTAGATCTGGCTGCCGAGCTGGGGCACGAAGAAACTGTTCATCACGGAGGCCGACGTGATGGTGAAGTGGAGTGGCGTGCCGACCGGCACCACCAGCCGGTTGACGCTCGCGATCCCCTGCTCGGGGTAGATGAACAGCCACTTCCAATCCAGCGCCACGACCTGGACCTCGAGTGTCTTGGTCTTCGATTGAAGCGCGCGCGGCGGATCGAGGTCGTGCGAGCCGATCCAGGCGATGCCGCCCAGGAACATGACGACCAGCGCGGGGATCGACCACACGACCAGTTCGATCGGGCCGGAGTAGGACCAGTCGGGAAGATACGTCGCCCTGCGGTTGCCGGCGCGGAACCACCATGCGAAGGCGATCGTGAGCACGATAACCGGAATGATCACCGCGAGCATGATCGATGTCGCGTTGAGCAGGATCGTCCGCTCAGCCGCTCCGATCGGACCTTGCGGATCGAGAACACCGGCACGCCATGGCCAGTCGAGATGCATGGCCAGACCTCCGATTGAGTCGAGTACGCGAGGTAGCCGTTCGCCGCGAGGCCAATCCCATAGCGCACAAAAGGGTGACCGTCACGTTAAAGCGATGCAGTGATTCACACCGACTCGCTCTGTGATGTCAGCCGTGCGTTTGGTCGCGGGCCAAATCATCGCAATCGACCCGCATGCTTGCGCATCGAGTTGTGCGGGGCGGGCACCCTTTGGAGGAACAGCTCAGGTAAATCGCTCCCACGCGGACTGGCGCGAGACGCCCAATGCGGTGCCGATTTGCGCCCAGCTCACCTCGCGCGATCGCAGGATATCCACGACCTGCTGGAGTTGACTTCCCTTCCCCTGGATCGTGTCCTCGATCGGACGCAGACATTCCAGCAAACGCTCTGTCGGCAACTCGTCTGGAGACGCCGCCTTCGACACCTTCGGCGGGCGCCCGGCGATCCACTTGTTGCAGAGCGCCACGCATCCGTCGCAGATGAAGACCGACGCGGGACCTGCGACCAGTTTCCTCACCTGGTGCTGCGATTTGAAGCAGAAGGAGCAGTAGAGGCTTCTCGTTGGTTCAGAACCGCGCGCGGGTTCCGTCTTTCTGGCCGCTTTCGACATATTGGCCTCTGTCAGGTTTAAGCTGACAGTCAGGATATTCCTGACAATTTACCTGTCAAGGCATTTGAACTTGGAGGTCGCCTATTGCTTGACTATGAGTTAATTTTTAATTAACCTCCATCGACCCCAAGCGAGACCCGATGCCCGACGCCTCCTCCCCGCCTACTCCCTCACCGGCCCTCCAAACGCCAGCCCCAACCGTTCGCCTGACCACCGCCGACGGCTTCGTCGTGGTCGCGTCCTTCCAGGACCCCAAGGCCGTCCTGCCGCCACGACGGGTCTCCTACACCTACGATCATCACAGCCATCTCAACGACGCCGCCGATGCCTACGCCGCCTACGAGCGCGGCGAATACACGGGCTTCTCGGCCGTGGGCCTGTTCCCGGTGCGGCGCGGCCTGCCCTTCGGACCGCCGCTCAGCGTGTTCGAGCTGACGCGCCTGATGCGCGAGACGGAGGCCGGATGATGCGCCAACTCAACACCAACGAGCCCACCTTCGAGGAGCGTATGGATGCCGCCTACGAATCTGGCCGCAAGGCACGCACCGACGGCCTGCCGCTCACCAGCAGCCCCTTCACGTCAGGCACCCCCGCCGACACCGAATGGCGCACCGGCTGGCACGACGTGTACGCGGAGGCGGTCTGAGCGCCTACCGCCGCCAGGCACGATAGGCGGCGATGGCGTAGGCCAGCACGCACCAGAGCGGGATCACCAGCACAGAGATCGGATCGGTCGCGATCTCGTGGCGGAGGTCGCGCTGCAGCACCACGCTCGCGACGACAGGCACCAGCAGCACCACCTCGGTGATCTGGCGCAGGCCGCTATCCTCGACCTCGCCCAGTTGCCGCTTCTTGGCCGAGCGATAGGCGAGCGCGCCCAGCATCATCTCGAGCCCCATCATCAGCGACGGCTGAGGCGGCACGAGGCTGCCGGCGATGTAGATGGCCCCCAGCGCCATCGCGAGCGTCGAGCCTGCGTGCCGATACCAGGCGCGCGCCGATGCGCCGCCGATCGACCGACCGATCTCCGTCACGACATCCCCCAAGGATTCCCACACCGGCCCCCACGGACCGGCACCGAAGTCTCCGCACCAGAGAAAACGAGTGCTCAGCCTTCGTCCAGAAGCATTGGCGTGACCGGTGCGTGGCACACCGCTTCCAGGCGATGGCCGTCGGGGTCGCGCACGAAGGCCGCGTAATAATCGGCGTGATAGCGGGGCCGCAGCCCCGGCGCGCCATCGTCCTGCCCGCCGGCGGCCAGGGCGGCGGCATGGAAGGCACGGACGGCCTCGCGCGTGGGCGCGCGGAAGCAGAGATGGATACCGGGCACCGGCGCCGTCACGCCAGCCTCACGGGTGATGGTGAACTCGACGCCCAGCGACCCCGGCGCCGCGCCGTAATCCGAGCCGCGGCCGCCGTCGCGGCCGAAATCGACGATGCGCACCAGGCCGAGCGGCGCGAGCGCGGCATCGTAGAAGCGGCGGCTGCGATCGAGGTCGCTGACGCCGAGCGAGACATGGTCGAGCATGGCGCGAACCTCGCGCCGATCGCGGCGCCTGTCAGCGCACTAGAGCGTGAGCAGCCCCAGCTTCAACGGCGCCAGAAGGGCTTTTCTGCCTCGAAGCGCAACTGGCCGGGAGAGAGGCCGAGGTCGCGGATCGTGCGGGCGTCGAGCTGCAGCATCTGCCGCCGCGTGCGGATCCGCAGACGCCATTCGTGCAACCGGCCCGCTAACGCGCGCCACAGAGGAAAGACCCTGACCATGCGCGCAACATGCGCGCGCTGCGCCCCACCCTCTATCCGTCGCGCGCGGGCAATCGGCGCAACACTTCAAGCTCCTCTCCCCCGAGGGGGAGTGAAGCTTGAATGCGTTATCCTACGGGCACTCCACGACGGTGCGTTGGCAGGCCGCGTCGGCCGAGTTCGCCCGGCAGGCGCGGGCGTCCTTGACGCCCCGGTCGTAGGAGCTCTGCGCGTCGTGCTGGGAGATCACCGCCTGCTCGATGCCGGCCTGCATCAGGTCGTTCGACTGCTGGACGCGGGCCTTCATGGCCTGGGATTTGTCCGTCGCATCGAGCAGTTCGGCCCACCGCACGCCGGCGCAATAAGCGTTGGTCGCCGCCGTCTTCTTCGAGACGCCATCGGCCGCGGCTGGAAGGCTTATCACCAGCAGGGCCGCCACACACAGCAGATGCTTCATGGCCGACAAAGGCCGTCCTTCCTGCACGATGAAAACGTCTGATCTGGCGGCTACGCAATCACGCCGCCTCTCGCAACAATACCGACGCAGTACCCCCAAGCTCTGGCGTCGGCAACGGCGAAACCTGGGGATGACCCAATGGGTGATGGAAAGACGATCCGGTGCGCCGGCAGCCGACGGACACTGGCCACCGGCGCGTGCCGGCAAGCCGCCCCAAAACAGCTCGCCGACGCGTCAGGATCGGGGGCCCGACCGGCAGCGACCAGTGTTCAACCCGCCCTGGAAGCGAACAAAGTTGTGGCCTTCAGGTCTCGGGCGCTGGCGCGTGCTTGACTCCCTGCGCGCCGATCCGCTGGCTGGCCCACACGCTTGCCAGCACGATCGCGAGCCCCAGCAGTTGCAAGGCGCCGAGCTTCTGGCCCAGCACGCTCCAGCCCAGCACCACCGCCGTGGCCGGGCTCAGGAAGGTGAGTGGCGACACGATCGAGGGTTCGAGGCGCGCAATGCCGCGGAACCAGACGAGATAGGTCGCGGCCGCGCCGATCAGCCCGAGCCAGGCGAGGCCCAGCACGTTTGCGGTCGAGAGCGCGGGCAGCGCGGGCTCCAGCAGAAGCGCCACCGGCAGCAGGAGCAGCCCGCCGGCCGTGAGCTGCCAGGCCGTGAAGGTGAGTGGCGACACAGGCGGCTGCCAGCGGCGCGTGAGCACGGTGCCCGCGGCCATCGAGACGGCGCCCGCGAGGCCCGCCGCGACGCCGACCGGATCGAGCCGCGCCTGCGGCGTCAGCAGCAGCAGGCCCACGCCCAGGACACCACCCGCTGCCGCGGCCACCGATTGCCAACGGACCCTCAAGCCCAGCAGCGCCGCCGACAGGAACACCACGATCAGCGGCTGGACCGCGCCCACGGTCGCGGCGACCCCGCCCGGCAGGCGATAGGCCGAGACGAACAGCATCGCCCAGAACAGCGAGAAGTTGAGCGCACCCAGCACGAAGCTGCGGCCCCACCAGATGCCGTGCGGCAACCGGCGCACCAGCGCCAGCAGCAACAGCCCCGCCGGCAGCGCGCGCAGGAGCGACACGGTGAGCGGATAGCCTTGAGGCAGGAACTCGGTCGTCACGATATAGGTGGTGCCCCAGATCGTCGGCGCAGCGGCTGTCAGCAGGAAATCGGACTGGTAGGATAACGGACGACTCAACGCGGAACTCCCTGGCGACGACATCGTGATCTAGGTCCTTGCCAATCCAGGACAATACCTGTTGCTGGCAAATCTTTTACCGATCCGCCGGAAGCGCGCCACCCTGCGCGAACTGGCGACGCGGCCCGGTCACACGGGCAGGGTATGATCCACCTTCAACCAACGGAGCAGGCCATGGACACGATCACCACCAGCGACGGCACCACGATCTTCTTCAAGGACATGGGGCCACGCGATGCGACGCCCATCGTGTTCCATCACGGCTGGCCGCTCAGCGCCGACGACTGGGACAGCCAGCTCATGTTCTTCCTCGGCCACGGCTATCGCGTGATCGCGCACGACCGGCGCGGACACGGCCGCTCGACTCAGACCGATCACGGCAACGAGATGGACACCTATGCCGCCGATATGGCGAAGCTCGTGGCCGCGCTCGACCTCAAGAGCGCCATCCATGTCGGCCATTCGACCGGCGGCGGCGAGGTGGCGCATTACGTCGCCCGCGCCGAGGCCGGCCGCGTCGCCAAGGCTGTGCTGATCGGCTCGGTGCCGCCGATCATGGTGAAATCGCCGAACAATCCCGTCGGCCTCTCGATCGACGTGTTCGACGGCTTCCGCAGCCAGCTCGTGGCCAATCGCGCGCAGTTCTATCGCGACATCCCGGCCGGCCCGTTCTACGGCTTCAACCGCCCGGGAGCGAAGGTGTCCCAAGGCGTGATCGACAACTGGTGGCGCCAGGGCATGATGGGCGGCATCAAGGCCCATTACGATTGCATAAAAGCCTTCTCCGAGACCGACTTCACCGACGACCTGAAGAAGATCGACGTGCCGGTCCTGATCATGCACGGCGACGACGACCAGATCGTGCCGATCGCGGGCTCGGCGATGCTCTCGTCCAAGCTCGTGCGCAAAGGCACGCTCAAGGTCTACAAGGGCCTGCCGCACGGCATGGCGACGACCCACGCCGAGACGATCAACGCCGATCTTCTGGCTTTCATCCGAGGCTGATCGTTAGCACAGAATGACCTTGTGCACCGTCGTCCCGACCGGAGCGAAGCGAAGCGGAGGGACCTTGTTTCAACAAGTAACTTCAAATCGTTGAAGCAAGGTCCCTCCACTACGCCTCGCTTCACTCGGCTTCGGTCGGGACGACGGTTTAGGCCACACGCGCTCCGGCGCTCCTATTGCCCGCCAAACGGCTTCGCCCTTTAATCGCCAGAGACTGTCAGCTCATGACCGGGAGGGAACCCATGGATCCGCATCATCTGCGCTTCGGCATCTTCCTCGCACCGTTCCACAAGCCCGGCATCAACCCGACGCTTGCCTTGCAGAACGACCTCGATCTGATCCAGTGGCTCGACCGTTGCGGCTACGACGAAGCCTGGCTCGGCGAGCATCACTCGGCCGGCACGGAAATCTCGGCATCGCCCGAAATCCTGATCGCAACAGCCGCGGAGCGCACCCGGCGCATCAAGCTCGGCACCGGCGTGGTCAGCGTTTCCTACCACAACCCGCTCTGGGTGGCGGAGCGCATCGTGATGCTCGACCATCTGACGCACGGACGGGCGATGCTCGGCGTCGGCCCGGGATCGTTGCCGACCGACGGGATCATGATCGGCATCCAGCAGAGCCAGACCCGCGGCCTGCTCGAGGACGGCCTCGGCGTGATCCTGAAGCTGCTCGAGGGCAAGGAGCCCGTCACCTTCAAGAATGAGCGCTGGGATCTGCGTGACGCGCGGCTTCACCTGCGCCCCTATTCGGACTTCGACGTGGCGGTCGCGGCCGTGGCCTCACCCACCGGACCGAAGCTCGCGGGACGCAACGGCATCGGCATGTTGTCGGTCGGCGCGACGACGGCGGCCGGCTTCGATGCGCTTGCCCTGCACTGGGACGTCCTGGCCGCCGAGGCCAAGGCGCATAACAAGCAGGTCGACCGCTCGAAATGGCGGCTCGTTGGCCTCTGCCACATCGCCGAGACCAAGGAACAGGCCTACCGCGACGTCGAATACGGCATCGAGCACTGGTTCCGCTATTTCCAGAGCGTCGCCGCCTTCCCGCAAATGGCCGTGGTCGGCAACTCGGTGGGCGAGATGATCGACTTCATCAACGGCTCGGGCCTGGGAGCGATCGGCACGCCCGACATGTGCGCGACCCAGATCGATCGGCTCTGGAAGCAGTCGAACGGCGGCTTCGGCGCCTATCTTCTGCTGGCGCACAATTGGGCCAACCCGGAAGCGACGCGGCGCAACTACGAACTCATCGCGCGCGAGGTCATGCCGCAGTTCCAGCGGGGACATCATCGCGCCACAATGGACGCAGCCGAACGGGCCCGTGCGAGCCGGCCCGAACTCGCCGAGGCCCAGGCGCAGGCGGTGGAAGCCGCACGGACGCGTTACACGGCCGAAGTCGCCAAGCGCTGACGAGATCATGAAGCTCTACTACGCGCCGGGCACGATAGCGCTGATGCCCCATGTCGCCCTGCTCGAGAGCGGCCTTTCCTTTGTCGCGGTAAGGGTCGATGAAGCCAGCAAGAAGATGGCGGATGGTAGCGACTACAGGGCTGTAAACCCCATGGGCTACCTGCCCGCCCTGGAGCTCGACGATGGCAACGTGCTTCTCGAGGCGGCCGCGATCGCGCAGTACATCGCGGACCGCGATCCGACCGGAAAGCTCGCCCCACCGAACGGAACCGTCGAGCGGGCGAGACTTCAGGCCTGGCTGAACTTCCTCTCAAGCGAACTGCACAAAGGCGGTCTTGGTCCGCTGTTCTACAAGGGGCTGGACGAGCGGGCGAAGGATGTTTTCCGCGAACGACTGAGGGCGCGCTTCGCTTTCCTCGATCAGCACCTGTCGACGCATGAGTACCTGTTGGGCAAAGAGTTCTCGATTGCCGATGCCGGCCTCTATGCGATGACGTGCTGGACGCCTCGTGTCGGCTTTGACATCCGCGCCTACCCGAATTTGATCGCGCATCACGCCCGGATCGCCGAGCGCGCTTCCGTACGCGAAGTTCATCGGATCGAGGGGCCAATTCCAGCATCGGATTGACAGCCCTCGCCCACCGCACCATCCTGACCGTGCTGCATGTAGGGCGCATCGGCCACGGCCGAAGGGGCAATGCCCACCTACGAACGTCTCCACCGTAGTTGCGCCCACGCCTATCTCGAAATGCCCAATCTCGAAAACCTCAGGAAGCAGGCCAAGCTCGTCCTGCGCTGGCACCGCGATCGCTACTACCCGGTCGCGGCCCAGATCAGGTCAGCCTTGCCGCGCTTCCGCACGATGACCGACACGGAAATCCTGTCGCAAAGTTTCAAGCTCGGCGATGCGCAGGAGCTGGTCGCAAGACAGCATGGTTTCGAAAGCTGGCAGGCGCTCAAGAAAGGATTTGCAGCCATGTCGAACCAGCCAGACCGTGCCCCTGTCACCAAACCCGTCATCTCCGCGGCCGAGCCGCAACTGTTCGTGTCCGACATCAAGTCGTCCTGCGATTTCTATACGGAGAAGCTCGGCTTTGCTGTTGTCTTCACCTATGGCGAGCCGCCGTTTTACGCCCAAGTCAAACGCGACGGCGCGCGGCTCAACCTGCGTCACGTCGACCGGCCGCCGATCGACGCGGACTTGAGAGACCGCGAGCAACTGCTCGCCGCGTCGCTCACGGTCGAGACGACCGAAGAGATCAAGCAGCTCTATCTCGAGTTCCAGGCTGCCGGCGTCAGCTTCTTCCAGGGGCTCAAGCGCGAGCCCTGGCGCGCGCGTAACTTCATTGTGAGGGATATCGACGGCAACCTGCTGCTGTTCGCGGGA